>Ga0228710_1006419_pt1 | contig 17813 bp, 15 predicted proteins | sample MedpolnodulmetaG_FD_177995 | JGI IMG/M metagenome (GOLD analysis project Ga0228710, IMG submission 177995) | Root nodule microbial communities from Medicago polymorpha collected in Santa Monica, California, United States - pink nodules | ecosystem: Host-associated > Plants > Roots > Nodule...
CGTGGTTGCTAGAGGAACACACTCACTGCACCTCGAAAGAGGCTTTGATACGCTAAAGAGAAACTTGTCTTTAAAAAGTAGGTCGAATATAAAGTTATGGTTTAGGGTTTGTTTGTGAAGGATTCGTTATTACGATGAACCAATAATCCCAAGGCACCTTTTTATTATTATTTTTATTTTATTTCAAAACAAAAACTAAACCTTTTAACTTTTAAAACTTTCATTCTAATCATTGTTAAAAGTTAATTAAATTCATAACTCCCTGTCGGAACGATACTCTATTTTTACTACTTCGGTAAAACCGTGCACTTGCGGTTTTGCTCATCAATGGGGCTTCTCTATCGTTTTTAACACGTTGCTCAGTGCAACTTCAGTTCGCGGTCGCACAAGAAGGAATCTCTCCTTGAAATCGGTGGAACCTCCTTCAAAATCCACAAACAGTCTCCTACCTTGGCAAAAAGTTACCCACCTTCTCCCGCCTTTCCTATCTGTCTCCCTACGAACAAAAAAAAAAACTAAAAAACAGGTCTTTTGAAGGCAAGACTCGCAGATACTGGCACACCAACTCAAAGGCCTTAATATAAGGGTAAACGGGTGCGATTGCGAGGGGCATAACTCCAACCATTGAAGCAAAGTAACGAACAACGGCGAGAAAGGCAGCCTGAACCCTATCTTTTTAAAAACTATCTCATACATAGGGATGCATTTTGAAGTATATTTGGAACATATCCGGTCTGAGGCGTTGGGAAAATTTACTTCCCAGACTTCTTTCCTTCCTACGGAAAGATGCGGGATTTCCGCCACACCATTGGAGGAAAAACGGATACCGCATCCAAAGGATCTCTTCCAACCTAGGAAATGTCATGAAAAACGGCCTCATTCCTATTAGGGTTACTTGCCATGAACCGAACCTGAAAGGAAAGCACAGAAAGGGTGAATCCATAATGATCAAACCCATTGTTCCTTTACACATCAGGTTCACCTCGACAACAGTAAACCCTGAAACCTAGAACGGGAAAACGAGAGAGATCATGACGAACCACCACTCAACGGTGACAGGTCAAAACCCTAGAAAGGATACAACTAGTCACCAGTGGTTTTCTCCCTCCAAAACAGATTCAAAATCCTAACACTCCCCAAAATACAGTGGAAACCACCGCAACGGAGTAACACTTCTAGCATACAAGGTCACGGTTTTTACACATAAAAACTACAACTATCAAAATTCCTACACAAACAGAAGAGAAAGACAAAGAATGGTAACGAACCTGCATTGAAAAGGAGAAAAACTGGAAGTTGTTGATGAAGGAATGAAGGACCAAACTGCACTTGGAATCTCGGAGAAGTCTGGAAAATCTTAAGTTGCTAAAACGGAAAATGCAAAGTGTTCCAAACATACGTTTGAAACATATTTCCTTCACAACCTTTCAGAAAACAGGCGAACACGATTCGGTACAACCCTTCACATACAACTCTTCATTAACAAAGCAAAGCAACGTTCTAGATCATTTTAATCAACGCATCCAACGGTTCTGATCAATCTCCTTTGACTCCCAAACGCCAGGATTAGATCAACGGTTCTGATAACGTCACGGAAAACGCAAACCCAGAAGCCCTCAAGGTGCACGGTACTCAAGTACCATCATAGCCTTTACACGTGGCAGTCAGAAACCAAAGGTCATGTCCCCTCAGTGTCGTCGTCGAGACATGGGCATTAATTACTAAATGACAAACGACCAACTCTCTAACGAGGGAATCTTTCCCACTTTTGATCAACATGGGCGAGCTCACCAATGACGAGCGTACCTACTAAACAGGACTACCCTGGCACAACCTGGCGAACAAACAGGAAGGGTCAGCGAGCATATGTCCACACATATTCCGTCCCCGGCTTTAATAACAAAGTAACCATAAGTGTTAAGTCCCATGATATGCCCGCCAACGTCGAGTAAGAAGACCGCCGTGACAAAATTCCGAACAAACAAGCGTTCCAACGGAGCTTCCCAGTTCCATCATTCCAAAACACAATATAAGACCTCCACGGTTAGCTCCCACGCCATGGCTTAGGTCATAACTCTTTTACGAGAGCAACGACTTGGGGGTTACTGTTTTGGACCGGTCAAAGACATGGGCTTAACTGCTTAGGCCCAATAGCAAACCAAGCCCAAATGCTGCATTTGGCGAAATTACTCACAACACACCCCTTCCACGCGAGGGGAGTGCTTGGAACAAACGAGACCTGTTCAAACAAACAGTAACGTCTCTTTTCCCACGTTCCCACGAATATCTCACCGACCGTTACACTTACGATTTCGTAACCGCCGGTCACACGTGTGCCTCACAACGGCTCTGCATTCACCCACCTCTATAAATAGGAGGCTCCTCGCAGTCTCCAAGGTAGAATCCCTTTCACTCTCAAACCCCCCATTCTGAACTCTACTGACTTGAGTGTCGGAGTGTCTGCAGGTACACCCCCATCTGATCCTACGCTCACCGGAAGTACAAATCACCACCGTGAACCACCTCATTCAACCTAGCACCGGCAGCCACCTTCTAGTCAGGTACGATCATTAACTGAGAAAAATTGTTCCTAAAAGTCATGTTAAAATTTGTAAAAGTCGAAACCTAATTTTTTTTTCCAATACAAAATTACTAATCTTAGATTCCTTAACGTGCCTTAGGGCATAAATTAGAAAGATAAAATAATATATTATAAATGAATGTAAGAAAATTATAATGATATTAAATTAACTTCATATTAACCTTATTAATTATTAATTTATTTTTAGTATCAAAAGGGTAATGTGGGAAAACATAATTTTGAAGTAATGTTCATAGTATTGATTAGAGTATGCATTTAGAGAGAGAGAAAAAATCAACTTTTTTATAAATGCTTAGGATAGTGTATACTTTTTATAATTGTGAGAAGATGAAGTATTTTTCATTAGTCAAATTATGTTAAGATTAAAATACTCGTTTTGATTAGAATGAATTGTAATAAAAGTATTAATATGATTAGGTAAACTATAAATAAATAAGATTATTGATGAAAAATGTCGATAGATTATTTCTTGATAATAAACAATGCCTAATAATTTGAGATGAACAAGTATTTTAAATATGATACTTATAATATAATGAGACAAAAGGTAAGACTGGTAAGTAGTATGTTATAATGTCCTATTATTTTTTTAATAAAAGTATCTAATAATGTCCTTTCATCCGTGAGCGGAAAAATAATTCACAATTTTTTATACAGTCTACGTTGTTTATTTTGTTTAATGATGTTCTTTTTTAGCTTTTATTTCATCTATTGCTAAAAAAAAAAAAATCATCTATATCTAAATGCTTATGTGCATGCGCGTAAATATGATTCAACTTGATTAGAGGTATTGCATGCGGGAGATCATTTATACAAAAAAATAAAAATAAAAAATTAGTTGACAAATCATTTTAAGTTAGGTAATCGTTGAATTAATTATTAGTTGACCCTTACTTCTATTTAAGTAGTTAGTGGTTCAAATTACTTGATAATATATTTGTTCGAAAATATGTAAATTAACCAGATATTGCATTAGAAGGCTTCCGCTACTCTTCCACGTTCATATGAAAAATGAGATAATGAATTGTTTTTTTTCTTTGAAAGAATGAGATAATGAATTGTTAAAAGGCTTATATAGTTTGAAATGATTCTCTAAAGTTTATTGCTTATGTATGATTCCCATAAACCATGAAATGAAATTGGTCAACATGCATTTTTTTTTTTTTTTATCCTCATCGTCATTTTTCACTGCTGTATGATTCCCTCAACTAATTAGTTTGTTTTCTAGCTGGCTTCCAAGCTGTTGATTTCTACGTATCATAGCTGACTCACTTGCCTTTTGTGGCCTTTCAAACTCTTGGTCAAATTAAAAGATGACTCTGATCCAATTATAAGAAAAAAAATATTCACTTTTTAAATTTATTATTATATATTTAAGGCTATGTTAAAAATTAGACAAAAACATTATATCAAACAAATCCAATACATTACTACATTTCGTAACACGACTGTATAGAAGCATAGAAAGTTTATGTTAAAGTGTAAACGGAAGAGAGAGAAAAAGAATGAAATACAATGTACAATAGGGTCCAATCACAGTATGTATATAATACACAGTTAAAAGAGTCGAACATAACTGATGTGCAAGGAAAAATATGTACACTAAATTGTGGCTAAAATCAAATTTCATATATTGATGGATTGTTGCCATCACATTCAGCAAAAGCTGCGGCCAATGCTTGTTTGATAGGTCAAGAAACAAGTAACAACGAACATGCATGGTAATAAGTGGCTTCCAGAATCCTTGACAAGAGAAAGTTGAATGAGAATGACAGGCATCAAGCATTTTTCTCCTCCTAAAGATTAGTATTGTCACATCGTTGTTTGGTATTGGCGCAGAAACAATTGAAATCCTTTCTCTAAGCTGTGTGAGTATATGTTTAGCCGAAAACTATGACAATCAATATTCCATTTCCATTGAAGAATAATACGGCTATTGTGTGGCAGATGGTGAAGGTAGTCCCTTAGCGTGTTGACTCTCCATCTCAAGAACCATCAAAGATTTTTGCCTCTGATATCGGTTTCTCTTGGCAGCTAGTGCTGCAAATGAAACAATAAAAAGGTCAACAGATAACAGAGGGATCAAAACATGAAAGAATAAGAGATCTAAGTCTATTGAAAAAAAAACATTTCTGTATCATCTCTCCATTTTTCTCTGTCCAAATTATTTCCTCTCATTTGTCACATCATTTCCCTTAAATTATAGGATTGCAGCGAATGTAAATTTTGAGTCCTTACCTTTTCATCTTGGTCACAAATACACTTCCTAACTCAAGGAGTTTAGGTTGTAAACTTAACCCCGCATATTAATTCAAAAAGCTCAAGTCTTATAAGAACTAATTTGACTATTCCCTTCGTCCACTTCTATAAGCACCTGAGAAAAAATTGTTCCTATATGCAAAAGCCCTTTTCAAACTACTAGATACATTTATTGTTTTTTCCACAATAAACCCCTGATATACCAATAAGTGTCTTGGAAAGAGTAGTCAATGTTAACCATATACATATGAAAAGGGTATTTTAGGTACATCAATACATAATTAGTATTAGTGGACAATGGGTCTGCTTTGTTAAGATGAATATGGGTTTCTCGTTAGGTTTTCATTCCATGTTGGAATTTGGTTTTAGATCTAACTCAACCTCAAAAGCTAGCTAATTATGCAGGGATTATTGAAACATTATAAATACTAACTCGGCCATATCTCTAGTCCATGTGGTAGCTCAATACCAATCCCATCCAAGAGCCAGGGCCTTAATGCATGCATTTACTGAGGATATATTATTAGAGGAAGAATAAAGAGGGAATATTTGGTAAACTACAGTTATGGAGGGAAGCTTTTGAATCACGTGATTTCTATTCAAGTCCATGTAATATGCTTATTAAAAAAAAGTACATGTAATATGACTAGTATGAGATGTAAGCTTGGCAAGATGCATCCTAACACTGACTTGTTGGTGAAATTTAGATATTATAGCATAAAAAACACATCAAACAGAAGATATCTATGGGAGATAAGTGATAATAATGTTTTATTGTATTGAATGTTGGGAAATAACTTACGAAAGCAATGTCTTGCAGAGAGGAGAATGTTGGAATGGAAAAATAATCACAAAAATGGATAAATTTATGAGTGACTGTAATAAGAGCGAAAGTGTTAAGGTTTACAAGGCTCGGTATTCAAGATTAGTGGGGAAGTTGCTTAGTTTGGCTCACACCAGGCCAGATTCAGCATATGCAATTAGTGTTGTGAGAATAAATCGCCTATCAGTATTGCTCATAATCCAGTTCAGCATAGACCATGGAGATAGACCGACATAAGCTGGATTGTGGATTGATAACTAAAACCTACATTCCTTCTGGGCATAGGCTTACAAATGTGTTAACAAAGAGCTTACCAATCCAAAGAATCAGCCAACTTACTTCTAAGTTGGGAATATCAATTCACCACCTTGAGGGGGACTGTTGTAATTATCATCTTATATTTTGTAATTATTTGTACAGATTGTATTTGACCCGTTAATCAGGCCTGTTTTGAATAGCATAGTTTATTTAAACAATTAGTGATTGTACTCTCTATATTTTAGAAATAAAGTTCAGAAAAATATTTTCCATTTTCACATTAATCTTCTTGAATTAATAATTACCTGTTAATTCATGAGGCAGAGCAAAGTCATAATCGTTCCTTCTCCTCCTGATATAGATATAGACCAGCAGGACTATCAAACAGAAAACAAAAAGACTAGACACGCCTATTGCAATTTTCCCCTCTGTAGATAATTTGCCATTCTTCCAAAACATAGGACAAGCTGGCAGAGATGGTACACCGCACAAACCTTTGTTGCCAGAGAGACTGCAAAAAAACAAAACACAACAAATTGAAGAACAGAGAGATTATTTTTCATTGAAGAACAAAATTAAATTTTATTGCATCGTAAATAAAACAACCCTAGGAATGTATGTAACAACTTCTACTGTTCAACAATTCCCCAGCATCTGCGTAAAGCTGACAAGTTTGCAATGGTAATCATTTGATTTGTTCACTTCATAAAATATTTTCCAATAAAACAAAGGCAAAATCGCAACTATGCATGAGGCTGGGTTTAGCGTTAAATGCTGATGACATATGATACAATGAGCCTAGGAGGGTGTGGCACCGCATATTTAAGATAAGTGCACACCAATAGACCAGCTCACACAAATACAAGAAAAACATAACAATGTCTATAAAGCATGGGGAAGGTAAGTCATCAAATATTTCCATCAGAACACATTGCACAGCAGACATAGTAAAACTATCAGATAAAAGTGACATACTCAATGGCTCCGCCATGCACGCCAATTGAATAGAGTTCATCCGGCACTTGTCCTTCCAACAAGTTACCATTCAATAGCCTGGCATAACAAAATGTATTAAAAAACAGAACGAAATAAGCAAAAATGAAAGGATAAAAGGAACGCGTGCTCAAGACTTGCTTGAGTTTAAGTGTTATCTACCAATTCTTTTCTACAATGTCAAGAAAATAGAATGGTCTGTTTTAAATAGAGAAACAAACAGAATGATAAGTTGAAACTGATGAAACAGTACTACCTCTGTCCCAACTTAAGTGTCTTTTTTAGTTAAGAAATAATGTCCGAACACAAATGTCGTTTTATTTTATCAATGTAACATTAGTTCCTTTTTCCAAGTACAACCCAAAATTAATAGAGTTCCTTGCTCCCAAGCAATTATACTCCACTATACATTTACGACAAATGATAACGATTAATACCATTAGGTAACTTGGATAATTTTGGAAAAATGCACCAAATTTATTCATTATTGTTTTTCTTAATCTGTGTGAAAAAAACCTTAAGGAACTCATATTATGGGATGAAGGGAGCATATGACATCTCCTTGCAAAATTATGGAAAGATAAATAATACTAGCAAAGTAACTTAGATTATCTATAACACATGCAAAGTAACATGGCAAAAATAACCCATATCCAAGATGAAGTTCAGTAAAATAGAGTGTACGAGTCTTATTTTTTACTAGCAAGCAACCATACACATTGCCCTTAATTTATGAGCAGATGCCACACAGAATTATTGTCATTTTATCTAGAAGAAAGTTCTCGATGGAAAAACTGTTGCATCATTTGTGAATTCCAACCACCAACTAGAAATAATTGTTACCAAGTCACTTTTATGGGTCTTGCTAACAAGTGCCCTAAGGGCATTGTTTAAGGAACCCACAAAAAGAAGGACAATGCAGTGACTTCCCTCTTTCGTTGTATTCAAGATGATTGTTTTTATTAGTTGTTCATATCTTATTTTAGGACACTCTTGTAATTCAATGCCTTAAAAAATGCGATCCACCAGTTTGTATGTATTGACTAATAAATATAATTTCGGAAGCTAAGAGTCAATCTCTCAAACAATTCAGTTTCATCTCACAATTCACTTATCTCAATAAACAACAATTGTGATAAATATAAGGCTTTTCTTGTTGGTGTTAACTCTCCAGGTCTCAGAGGAAAGGGGCCCAAGTAAGTAAAGTCTAACCAATAATTGCTCCACCCAAGAATCAAACTCGGGTTTTCCCGAACGATTTGTCCTTTGGGGGAGCTCATTAACCACTTGAGTCTAATCACTTGGTTATATAAGGCTTTTCTGAACATCTATCCTAAGAAATTAAAATGGTATTTACTACTTGCCTTGATTAATTAAAAAGAAAGTATTAAATGATTTTATTTTTCATATAATAATTTCTATTTTTTATTGTTTAATCTATCTGGTAACTCTTAAGGTCACATTTTAACCGAACCCTTAATATAATGCAGTTGGTACTTACACAAGCTGCAAACTTGAAGAAGTTATACTATCCGGAATGGAGCCTGTTAACTGATTGTTGGACAAGTCCCTGCCGTATAAATTACAAATGAAACACGTTAAATATCAAATAAATTACATCATAGTATTTTTGCAAATTATGCTTTGTTCAAATAGTGGCTCCATAATTTTCATATGCAAGAAAAACATACAGAATGTGGATATATTATATATAATTATATATCCATTTTGGTCTTCCATTTATAAATGAATGGAAAATCAAATGGATCAGTCAATTCATATTATGCCATGAAATTTTGCTTTAAAATGACATCAAACTGATTCCAAAAGAATGGTATAGTACTTAATTATCAACCAAAGACCAATATAAAAATTCTAGTAAATGAATGACTGATGTTGTGTGGCATATACCTCATAAAATAACATAATGGGCATTTTTAACTTCAGTATAAACAGTATAATGGGACGAGTAAATGAAGAAATATCATATGAAATATACATTTTCAGTGTATGAAAAGACCGATGAAGCATTTTATGAACTAATCAAAAGAAGAACTCTAATCAGTTGGGATTTGTGAAACATTTTGCATATCATCTAAGAGAACCCTGAACTTACAGGTGTATCAGGGATTTTTGACCGAGGCCAGACGGTACTTCACCCACCAACAAATTAGAACTCAAGTTCCTGTAAAATTAAAATAGAAATTAGTGGATAATAGAAACCAATAAAAATGTGGCTGAAGTTTGTCTAGGAAAACACATGATGAATACATAATCTTAATGAATTACAATCTACTACATATGTATATGGGCATCATGATCCAAAATTGAGGTCAACATGAATGACATTGTGCCGAGAAACATTACTATAAAAAATGAATGCAGCTATGAGATTGAGACAAACACTTGAATATTCAAGGAGGTCTAATGGTTATTAAGAATTGAAACAAATCGTGAATATTGTTCATTCCTCAATTATAATTCAGAAAGTGATGATTCTGTTAATACAATTAACCATATCAAAATGTAACCACTGGAGCCATCATAATGAAAGAACAAGTCTGATTGAAAGCATAAAAACCTTATCATTTGAAAATTGATATAATTCATTCTCTTCTGGTTAATGTAGTAAAAACTTGTAAGTGAACTTAGAATTGTATGAGTTTATGATTATAGCAAGGCATATCAAGTTGACTCATTCAGAGTCAACCAAACACGTATCACAAGTCTAAAAAAAGTGTTTAGAGTCTGATATGAAGGTCAAGTTCTGTCACCAAATTTTCCAAAGTCACTGTGTTGTTGCTGCTCATCTTCCCTTACTAATGCACTGTTTCAACACCAAACAAAACACAACTCATGATCAAACCCTCGCCTCCGAGAAGCAGCAACCCACACGACCAAAGTGATATCTGTCCAGCAGATTCATTCATAAACCCAGCTGCATGACAAAATCATTTTCAGAAAATATGAGTCATGACCCAGCAATTCCAGGTTGTGATTCACAAAGGACGAAATCGTATTGTCTGCAAATGCAGATCATAACTCTCAAATGAGGGCCGAATGATCAATTTTTTCTCTGCAATTTGATCTGTTATAGTGTTTCATGTGCTCGAGTTTTAAAGATAACTGAGTATTATGTGTTCTGTTTCATTTCGACTTCCAAGTGTTCTGTTTGTGCTCCAGTCGTAGTTCTGTTGTGTTCAATGCATTTTCCCACTCCCTGATCTGTTATGTTTGTTGCATGCGGATGATAATCAAAACAATTGAGCAATGTCCCGTTGCTTGTGTATCTTCCTCGCAATTGAGTTTCAAATTGTTCTCTTTTCCCCATTACAGAATGTCTCAGTAAGTTCTGTTTGTGTCTGTTCTTTCAATTCACGTGCTTCAATTCTATTTTCACTTGCCATTAGAAGGTTTATGTGCCTGAGCATGTGAAAGGATAAGGGGACTACCATGTTGTTTTTTGGTATGTAATATTTTCCTAATGAAACACCCTTTTAAAAACTATTTTGGGACTAGGTGAACTCTTATGAGCTTATGGAAGTTCTATGAATACTCTCAAGTTCAAAACCTTAGTTCATATCGAAGAAACTGAAATACAAAACAATAATGGCAAACTAGGACCACTGCAAGAACATAAAAAACACAGCGAAATTCAAATCAAGGGGAAAATGTTATAGACCTTGGCTAATAAGCATACAACCACACATATTACATGTTAACCTCAAAACATCTAACAATGAGAAAGATTACAAGCATATGTTAACATTTTGGCTACTGATACTTACAGGCTTACCAAGTCCGACAAAAGACTAATCTGGTCACTTATGAACCCTTTCAAACCTTGACTGCCCAAATCTCTGGAATGAAAATTGATAAAAAGTCAAGGCTTAGGAGATGAAAATAAATTAATAAAATTGTTTTCTGAACAAGAAAAAAAAAATTGCAATTTCCACCTTTTTATTTATTTACTTATGTTTCAAATATTCAAATATGCATTTGTGAAAATAAACCCATGTTCACTACCTAACAAAACATTTTACGAAAACAGAGCTGCTGATAGGTTGATTGCAGAATAGGAAAATAATATTTGTAGTTTTGTATAAAAAAGAATAAGAACCATTTAAGATATTGACAACAAGATATAACGAGTCTTTTAGATTCACCCACAATCTGTAAATTTGGCACATGGGACCTACCCAACTATTAACCTTACACATAAAAGTTTAGCAATAATTAAGAGACTTTTAAGTGAGATTCCTACCATACATAGCACTACTAATCATCTTAATAAAACCAATTACAAGCTCAATTGCGTAACTAACCAGAATTAATGCAAAGGAATACTTACATTTGACTTATGACAAGAGCAGTATTATCCTTACTCATACGACATGTAACTCCCTCCCAAGCATCCCAATTAGTAGGTGCACAAGGATCACCATTCCAACCCATTCTTTCAGGAACCCTAAGTGAATCCTTCAAAGCTTTCATTGCAATCACTGCACCCAAAAATTTAAATTGAAGGAATAAAAAAGATTACCCAAAAAATCTAAATAATAGGTAACTATATTTGAATAAAATTCATAATCATGATTCCCTAACAAAAATTTCCATTTCTATTAACAAAAAAATTTGATGGCATCAATTCAAAATCACACACATACAAACCATTACTATCAAGTTACCAAAAGAAGAAATCAAAATCCAAAGAATAATTTTAAGCAATAAAGTTTCCAAATTTACATAAAATATATAGAAAAAATAAACAAAAATTCATTTCCAAATATAATCATTGAACAAACCTTGTTGAGGAACAGTAGAAGGATCACCAGGAACCAAAGCATAATTCTCAATCCCACAAATTATGGGTGCACCAACAACCCCAACAAGCTTCACACTCAACGAACTGCTACTCAAATTCTTCACTGTATGATGCCAAGTAAACGCAGCAAAACCCCCAACATGTTTGTAAATATCTACTCTAGTCAAATTATCACCATTGATGAACACATCAAACACCCTCTCCCCCGCTTTCCTCACTCGATCTTCGATCTCCGCGAAATGCAGCCAGACAAGATAATCCAGCTTAGCATCCACGTTTAATTCATACTCCAACACTCCTCCACCTTCCTCTGCAGTCTCCGCTGTAGTCGCCGCCGTCTGGTAAAGCTTCGCCGGAAAGTAATTCGGTTTCTGATTAGTTCCAGCAATGTTTCTCCTTGTAGAAACCGCAACCACCTTGTTCCGTCTTGAACCCGAACCGGAGATTCGATAGTCTGAATCTGACTGCCATGACCTACCGAACCGGTCATCGTCGTTGGTGAAACCTGGACCCCACTGATTCGAACCGCAAGAGACTCTACCATAGTTAACAAGTATGGTATCATTGTTACCAATGGAAGCTGAATCGTAAGAAGCTGGATCAACTCCGAAAAGCTCTATGGAAGAAACAACGGGAGGATCAGTGGCGAAGCTGTAGAAGCAGATTAGTACATCTTCTTGTTCTCTAAACGAAGCGAATAAGTCGGAGTAAGCACCGTCACGAGCGAGATTTTGTGGCCAGGGAGAACGCCAGGAGAAGACGACGGTGCCGCTGACGGAGACGTCGAAGGAAGGAGGATGTGACTTGCCGTCGTAGTTGTCGTAGACGACGAAGGTGCGAATGAGGTAGCGTGAGGTGGTGGAGGAAGGGATGGAGTAGCAGTTTTTTTTGCCGGAGGAGATAGGGAAGAAGCGGAGAGTTTTTTCGTGGTTGTGGTGGAAGTGGAGTGGTTCAGAGACGAAGCCGGTGGTTCCGCCGGTGAAGAAACGGTCGGAGAGCCAAGTAGTGTTGAATGAGTCGGTGGTGTTAGTTGGAGTACCGCAGTCAATGTGGTAAGAGATACCTGCGAATGAGAATGAATGATGAATATTATTATATTAGTATTTAGTTAGAGGAGGAGAGAGAAAGTTTTTGAAGGTGGTTACTTACCGTATGGGAGAGCGGTGGAAACGGTGGTGAATATGAAGAAGAAGAGAAAGAGAAAGAGAGTGAGAGGGAGAGGCATTGTGTGTGTGGATTGGGAGTATGGGTGAGGAGACATAAAGGGTAAGTGAGTGAGAAGTGAGTGGGGACCAAGTTGTTAAAGAGAAACTGACAAGTTGGTAATGTAATAAAAATGGAAACACGAAGTAGGATGGGAGAGTGTGTTCTGGCGTGAGAAGGGGAGAAGAAATGAATGAAGGAGTGGTAAATTAGTTGTTTTCCTGTGTGTTCAAGTCTGGTCTACTGTGGACTTGGACACGTGAGTGAATCACGGACGGTTGTATTAGTAAAGGTTTTTTTTATGATTGGTGTTAGCACAGTTGAGAATATAGTAAGTAGGCCATTCATTCGATTCAACCTCTGTTTTTTGTTGTTTTGCAAGGGGCTAAGTTCCGGACAAAAAAGAAGGCAAGTAAAGGAAGGAGAAAAAAAAACTAAAAAACTACTTAAGAAACTATTTAATGGAAGAGAAATGATATTTGTACAATTTTTTCTCTGATATTTTATTTTAGTTTTTGTGTCAATACTTCTTTTTCTTTGTAAAATTATGGTTATAAATTATCAATAAGTGGTTGTTCAAATAACACAACTCTTATTGTAAATGTTCAATACTTCAATTTCTTATGCATAAATATCAATAAAAACTTATTATATAAAGTAGGGTTAATTAAGTTTTTGGTCCCTATAAATATTCACAGTTTTGTTTTTAGTCCCTACAAAATAAAATCATACTTTTTAGTCTCTATAAAATTTTCCATCAACATTTTTAGTCCTTATAAATTTTTCCATCAGTACTTTTAGTCCCTGTAAAAATTTTCTAGCAACAGTTTTGGTCCCTAAAAGGCTTAAGGAAAATGTCACAGGGACTAAAAAGTGTGATTTTATTTTGTAGGGACTAAAAACAAATCTGTGAATATTTATAGGGACTAAAAACTTAATTAACTCTATAAAGTATTCAAGTAACAAAATATTTTGAGTAAATTATTCTCTTTTTCCCTCGAAATGTTTGAATTACATTCTCTTCTCTTTTTATGTTAAAATATATATTTCTCTCTCCTCTTATTCAAAACACATTAGAAAATAGGGTTAATAGGTCTTTACCCCCTGTAATATAGGTCATTTCCAGTTTCCCCCCTGTAAAATATTTTTTTTGATTTACCCCCTGTAAAATATTTTTGTTTTGATTTACCCCCCTAATAGGCCAAACAAAAACGAAAATTTATTGAAAAAAAAATAATAAAATTGGTTTTTGTTTGGCCTATTAGGGGGGTAAATCAAAACAAAAATATTTTACAGGGGGTAAATCAAAAAAAATATTTTACAGGGGGAAAACTGGAAATGACCTATATTACAGGGGGTAAAGACCACTTAACCCTAGAAAATATTGCATTTCTCTCTTATGTTAAAATCTACAATTTACTTCATTTCCACTCTTCACTCTCCACTAAGCCCTTAACTCTCGACACTCCCAGCTAAATCACTCATGCTATAAATATGAGGCGGCATGCCATCATAATTCATTCACTTCTTCTCCCCATATTGTCAGTTTACAAGAAAATCATGTAGTCTTGTATCCTTCTTTGCATGTCGAAATCCACACTTTGAAAATACAGGCTAACAAATTGTCCCTAAAAAATGTCATTTTCGACTGAAAAAATAAAGGAGAATATTGAAATTTTTGAAATTTTTTACATATTCTCTGGACGGTGATGTCATCTTCATCATAACGTTCAAAAACTGTCTTTTCAGTTTTTACTCATTATTGCGCCACTTTATGGGGATTTGGTGGGTCACCACTTCAAAATTGAAAAGTTAGTGGAAAATAACCGCATGTCCTCATTATTCTCAACCTTACTCACGTGGCTATTTTCTATTGGTTCAGAATCAAAACCCAAAGGTTTCTTAACCTCTTTCTTGGCACAATAAAAAGCATTTCACTCTCCTCTCTTCACTTTGACAATATTACTCGCAAGACACTCCCTCCCCGCAAAGTGGGTGCTCGGAGCAACAATGACCAGTTCAAACAAACAACAACGATCATCGTCATGGCTCCCGCGAATCTCTCTTCAGCTGTTACACTTCTTATGAGTTTGTAACCATCGAGCACACATGTGACTTACAACAGCACTGCAAACACCCACCTCTATATAAAGGGGACTCTTTGCAATCTCCTAGGTAGAATCTAACCTCTCTCTAAACCCCAATTCTGATCTCTTACTGACTTGAGCATCGGAGTGTCTGCAGGTACACACTCCCCGTTGTTCCAATTATCAACTGACGCAATCACCGCCGTATAAGAACTGCACCAATAGTCACCTTCTGACCAGATACGATCAAATATAATATTTTTTTAGAGGAGATAAATATAATGTTAAAATATATATAGTGTTTAGTTGCTAAGGACATTGCATAATACTAGAACTTCTACCCGTGTTGCGGTACGGGTCATAAACATTTACAAATTATATAAAATGCATAATCATTCATATTACTGTGTCCAAAAAAATAAATGAATATGACAACGACATCATATTTTAAAAGGACTTTTTAATGTTCATACATTCTGAAAAACTTCTTTATATAGGACATTGGTAGTGGTATCAATACAATTGTAACAGCCCGATTTTCGCTAGATTTATTTTATTATTTATTTATGTGTGTTTATATATGCTTGTGTGTGATTATTTGTCTATGTGTGTATTTTATTCAGAATTAGTGGATTTTGGACTCAGAGGTATTTTGGTCATTTCGAGAACAAGGGTAAATTAGTAATTTCACTGTGAGGATTATTTGTAGTGTTTTAGTGGAAGAAATTATTTTTACTAAGTTGCTAGTAAAGCGGGTTAATTAATTAAGAGCCGGTAACTATTCGTTATTTTATCCGTTAAGTGAGTTGAAACTTTGTGAATTAGTTAATGAGAACTTTGAGCCCATTAAGACATTTGAGAGTTGAGCCCATTTGTGTAAAGCATATATAAACTCTAGTCTTTAGAGAAATTAGGTCATTTACACACTTCACAAACTTTTGAGAGAGGTAGGGAGAGAAACAACAAGAACAAGGGTTAGAGAGGAGAAGCTAGGGAGAGGAAGGAAATGGTAGAGATTCAAAAGGTTGGAGCAAAATTGAAGTCAAGGCTAGGATTGTGCTCAATTGAGGTAAGGGGGATAATGTTCATTCATAATTTAAGATAGAATCTCTTTTTCTACTTAATTTCATAAGTGATTATTTTGTGAATGGAGATTTTTGTGAAATTAAATGATAAAATTCATATTCATTTTTCATGTAGAGTTATGGATGTGATAAACTTCATGAATTAATGATGTTATTATCTTAAACTCCATTGTTGTTGTTGTTGTTGTTGTTGAGTTGTTTTCATGATTTTTTACTATTTGAGTGAAATTTATGAATTGGTGTATGATTGGTGTTGAAACATGTTTGAACTCACTTCATTAATATTTATTTATGTTCATGTGTTGATGGGTTTTGAATTGGTGTGCTTGTTTTGAAGTTTGAATGAGAAATGAGGAAAATGGTGGTTTTTGGTGAAAATGAACTAGATGATGATTTTGAGATGAATTAGTGTTTTAATCTGATGTTTGATGTGGTTTTGAATGCAATTTAATGTTTGTAATCAAGTGTATACGTGTTAGGGTCGAATTTGGGGTTAAGGGGATCAAAATTGGGGTTTTGGGGTTGAAAATAGTGGATACCCGAGAAGGAAAACACCAAGAACAAGGTTGTTGTTCTGGTGTATCACACTCTGGCGAGAATGTTGTGCCAGGCGAGATACACAGTGACAGCACACCCCGCTTTGGGTGTTCCGGGCATCCGGGGTCGATCCGAGTGGTTCCAAACCTATTCTTTTGATGTAATTAAATGCATTTGAGCTTTCTAAACCTTTGGTAACATCAATTGAATTAGATTGGACTTGATTTTGTGAATCGTATCATAACTTTTTGAAAATAGTTCAAAAACATGAATTTTCTGAAAACTCGATTTCTCAAGGAAAAAGTGTAGGACTAAGGTTGTCTAGTATTGCTATGATTTGTAAAAATGTTTTGGATGGGGTTCATGGACTTTAACTTGATTTTGTCTTGAAAACTTGAATTTCTTTGAAAAACGGTAAAGTGATACGAACTTTGCAAACCTTTGGAATTTAAGTGATTTGACTTATGAGACGTTGATGTATACACTACTGCACTCATATGTGATTTGTGTATATACTTAGTTGAGGTTTCCAACCATGTTTGATTTGTTTTGTCGGATAACTTGGAAAATGAAGGAAAGAGATAAACTTGTCATGATTTGGTGATTTCTTAGAATAGACCTAGGATACTCATATGCATAAGCTACTATGAACATAAGTGAGTAGTGCATATGCTTTGTTGAGGCAATTGATCATGTTTGCTTAATTTTGGTTGAAATTCTAGAATTGTTTTAAAGTTGTGAATTATAGACAAACTTTGTCAAATTAGTGTTTTATGGTCGGATAACTTGTAGTAGACTTTGAATTCATGTTAGTATGATAGAATGTGAATGGATTGATAATGTTTGGGTGTTTGATATGATGAATATCTTAATGTGGATAGTTGTCCATCTTTTATGTAAAAGGTGACTTTGGAACTTGTTATTCCCCAAGGTATTGATGTTTGTTGATAATTATGATGATGATTATGTTGATGTTAGTTGAAAATTATGATGATGATTATGTTGATGATGATTTGGTGATGACTCTTATTTGAATTATGACTTGTTGATTGTGTGGACGTAAATACTTGATAATGCAATTGTTGGTGAACTAATCAATGTAAATGGAGGTGTACTTTTACATTGTTGTTGGTGAATGTAT
>Ga0228710_1006420_pt1 | contig 17813 bp, 8 predicted proteins | sample MedpolnodulmetaG_FD_177995 | JGI IMG/M metagenome (GOLD analysis project Ga0228710, IMG submission 177995) | Root nodule microbial communities from Medicago polymorpha collected in Santa Monica, California, United States - pink nodules | ecosystem: Host-associated > Plants > Roots > Nodule...
CTTTTTTGCTATGTTCAATTCTGACAGCAACCTGTTATTGAATGTAGGTGATTTTTCCGGATCTAGATAACTGTGTGAAGAATGCAGCACAAATTGAACACAAGGCAAAACTTAGTATTCTGTTGTCTTCTATTTGAGCTGTTAAAGTCTTCCATTTTTTAAAGGATGAAAGTTTTCTGAAGGAGTTCGCATCTTGCGCAGAAGCTCTGCAGACATCAGTTAGTCAACACATGCTTGGGGTTCGATATACTTCATCTAATATCATATTGTTATTTCTTTTGACATTGCTTAATCTTTTGTAATAGCTTCATATTTGTAAGTATCTGTTTGACAAATGCAGAAAAGCGAGAATGGAAATGATGTATATGCACTGTCTGGCTATTCACCTCGGCCTTAATGATTACCTTCTTGCAATGGATTTTCAGTGACAAAGTACTAGTGCAGCATATGCAAATTTTTTTCCGATGAAAGGTACTTTTTGGTTCTTACTTTAGAGTTCAAAATATGTAGTATTAAAATTGTTGTTTCCTTTTCCTTTCATTATGTAATAGGCCTTATAGACCAGGGAAGGGGGAAAGGCAGGGACAGTATCTATGATATTAAGCTTAGTAGTATATGTAAATACCATGTTACATGAGCTATCAGTATCAGCTCCCTGTGGCTGCTATTTCCTTTTTCTGTAATGATATAGTGCAAATAAAAGCTTAAGATTGATTTCAGTTTCCTCTTACTATGCCCATATACTTGCATATGAAGATCCGAGTCTCACTTTACACTTATGGGCAATCTATAGCAGTGTATCCACCATTCAATCGAGGAAAGAGAGCTAGGACATTTAAGAAATATTAAATGGATGACCTAAATCAATGCAATTTTTGACCAATACTCTTCTAGGCGAATGACAGCTGGTGTCAATGGATCTGTCTTTGTGTGTGTTGTGTTCCGTAGGAACTAGGTTTTTTTTATAAATCCTTGACTGTCAAAAGATAGACACCTCGACCAATGAAGCAATGGCCATGCTTTAAAAGGTTGAAAAATGTCTGCTTCTGAAATGCTAAAAAATTTCGAGAAAGTAATTCTAGCTCTTCTGAAAATCAAAATAAGAATATTAAGTAGAGAAACTTATTCATGAATTGGTCTCTAGAGGTAATGTAAGAAGATACAATGAGGTCCAATTACTTTTGTTTTGATTTCAAATATAGTGGTTAGTGTTGAACTAGTTAGAATGTTTGACAAATGCTTCTTTTCCGTCTGTCAGAAAAGTTGGACTGTAATGACCTTTATATTGTTGAAGTGTGTTTTTGACTTTTTGTTCATGTTTGCCGTTAATATTTTTAACCTTGACACAACTTTGATCCTTATTCATTTCCAGTGTATTACTAACATACCCACGATTAGTGTTTCTGCTATTTGAATAGGATGCAAGTAACCTTTTGTTATTTGGTCTAATAAATAAGAGGAGTGTTAACAACACACTCTCTAACACAACTTTTTTCAACAGACTCTCTAATTGATTAAAATTCAAATGGGTCCCACTAAATTATGTTGGCCCCTCATAGATTTAGTGGGTCTCATTTGATTTTCAGCCAATTAGAGAGTGTGTATGTTAAAAAGAGTGTGTTGCTAGCATAATTCAATAATTAATAGTGCAACAAGCCAGTAGAAATTGACAAGGTTTATTTTATCTTTGCCCATTCTTTTTCAAGTTATCTAATGTTTATGTCTTTTACTACCAGGAAATATGTTAGTCGCAGAGATATCTTGATTGCACAGCCGGCAAAATTGTTCCCTCAGATAGAGTATCTAATGTTGCCGAGTATAACCTGCCCTCTTACCATTCTGCTGGATTCGTTATTCACTGATTACTGGCTATGCACCCCAAGACACTCGGATGATGCTCTTTCCAAGCAGTTTGAGCAACAATGCCCTTATTAGAGGAAGAAGCTGAAATGTGTTGAGGAAAGGTGAAAATCCGTCATTTCAGCTTTTGACCCAATTCCTGATTGTAGTTTTTGAACAAAAATTTAATTAGGTCCATTTTTGCAGTTACTCAACAAGAAGAAAGCGATTAAAAACTAGAAGGACCATTTAGCTTCTTTCCTCAATGTCTCAATTCCTACAGAAATGGCAAATGTTTTGGAGTGAAAGAGATGTTAATAATATTATAATGATATAATGATTGGTTGGTGGCGTCAGGTCAAGAATGTGCCACGGTTTGTTCGATCCAAGATGTTAAATCCTTAACTTGACAGAAATTGATGATGAGAGTTTAAACTTATCAGAACAAGAACAAAATCAGCAATGCATTCAGCGTGCCAGAAGTATGTGATCCCAATTTTATGCTCATATGCTATTGTCATGGTTGTATGTTTTAAGTTTGAACTGCATTGGAATAATTTTTTGATTCCCTTTGCATTTTGTTTTGTTCCTATATTAGGGGTGTTTGAGGAAGTTCATTTTGTTTGCAACCTAGTCATTTCTTCACGCATAACACATTTGACATTAGGTATGTTGACTTTAGCCAGTTAGTTGTCTATGTCCTGCTGTTAAATTTGTGAATCAACAACTTTTTTTGCAATATTTGTTTCTTCATTTTTCTCAATTTAATTTGCAGAATTGAAGAATTTATAGACTATCTATCCCCTGAGGAAACTTAAACAACCAATCACAAGATTATGGAAGCTTCTTACATGTTACAAATGCAAGAAGCAAAAATTGTCTTCTGATGATGATTAACAGCATCTTATTGCTCTCATGTTCGTTCCGGTATAACTAGCAACAAGTATAGCTTCAGCAGCTATGCCAAATTTGAGCATTTATATAGTTTGTTACAGAGAACTACATTTGAAGAACATCTGCTTTCCTAACATTGTGAATTGGAAGTGATGGTTGTAACTTGTAAATTGTGATTTTCTTCACAAGTTATCCAGGCAGCGTGGAAAAAGAAGTTCTCCCTTGCTCTATGCATCGGATGCTTACTATTCAAGTGAACATACATTTGATTAATGTTCTCAATAAGCTGATGATGTAGATTTTGATATCATTGCATAACTTATGGAATCGTTATCGTGGCTTAAAAATGATGTACATGTCATTAGGATACAGACTATTTAACTCAAAATCTCTCTAGATGATTGATACCATTTGTTATGTAATTATTTGATTTTCTATGCTTAGTCTATCTGCTTACTAATAGCTTTCATGGATCGTTTTCTCATATTACTCAAAAACAAAAACAACAAATACTTCAAGACTGCTATTGTTTCTACAGAAGTGTTGTTTGACTTTCTCTATAATGATTTCAATCATGATTATGCCTTGAGTTATTTGATCACTTATATGCACAAAATCATAACTCTCTCCATCTCAAAATAAGTAAACATGAGTTACTCTGAAAAATACAGTTTTAACTCATACTTTCTAACACACTTTCACACATTGATCGAAATTTAAATTATTAATTTTGTGCATCCCACATATAAGTTGGGAATCATGTGAATTTCAATAATCAAAAGGAGCGGGTTAGAAATATGTTTGATAAAGCAGGTTCTTAGCATTTTTACATTCTTAAACATATACGACAAAAATTTACCTACATGAAAGTAGGTCTAAATGGTTTTATTTTTATTTTTATATTTTTTTATTTTATGGTATGAAACACGGTAAAATAGAATTAAAAAAAAGTAATCACTAAAATCTCTATTTTATAAAAGATAAATGATATTTGAACATTCATTTTGTGACAACTTTATCTCTCATACTCACATTATTTTTTACTTTATATTTCTATTGCATTGGTTTTCGTGTAAATACTAAGTTTTTCTTTGTAAATTATGGTTGTCCAATAAGTTGTCTACTATATGGTTGTTCAAATAACACTTCTCTTCTTAAAAATCACTCATCTTCAATTCATTTAATGACAAACGTTAATACTTTAGTTTAGTTGTTAGATTGATAGTTATTCATTTGTCTTGAGACTGAATCCTTGACTTCCAATTTTTTTAACCCTTAACTCAAACCAGTTAAACTTTTAACTGTTAAACAATCCACTTCCCTTTAGGTTTAATAGAGAAAAACACTCTAGACACACAAATTCCAGACGAAACGATGTTTATGGATATACTTATAAAGAAGTCATTTTTAAGAATCTATGAATTGAAAAAGACTAAATTATTCTTTTGGTCCCTTAGGTTAAATTTATGTTTTTCTTTGATCACTTAAGTTTTTCGTTTAATTTTTCTTCCATAAATTACAAACGTTAATTATTAAAAAAATGAAAAAGAAACTATAAAATATTTGATCGGGCCGGGTTGACCCATTTTTTTCAACTCGGAGCTACCTTTTCAAAATCTGCACCGTTCATTCAGTCTCCAACCTAGAACTATTAACTTCATTCAAAATTTGTTGTTCACTGAGAAAGAAAGAGTTGATAATGGCGAAGGAATTGTTGAGTCTTGATAATGGCACTACTTGTTCATCATGGAACTACTCTTCTACAAGACTCGCTACTGGTTCCACTGATGGCACTTTTCAAATATTCGATTTTAGGGATCCACCTTCTTCTTCTTCTAACTCTCTTCGCTCTTCTTTCAAATCTAAGGTTACTTTCATATTCAATTCAATTATTATTGTTTTTTTTTTTTTGTTAAGGGCATGTTTGGGTGCTTATGCTATAAGTGATTGATTAAGCTGTTTATCCAAACAAGGCCTAAGTGGCTCATCCTTGTGCTTCTCTCAGTGATTTTTACATTTATGTTTTTCCCCCTGAAACTGTGAAGGTTCATGATGGAAACATCCTGAAGATAGTTTGGCTTCCTCCAGAGTATGGTGATGCAGTTGCATGTATTTCCACTGATGGAATTGTTTCATTCTTGGAAGAGATCGTGGAAGGTATCATTGATTCGGTTTCTTCATTTACTTGTCTTGTTTCACATTTTTTTCATTAATATTTCCGTTAAAAGCTCACAGCTTTTCATTGGTTTTATTCAGTCAATGCTGAAAATCTAATTTTTAAAATTGTTTATAAAGATTCACAGCCTCTTCAGTGGAAGGTTCGCAAAACCTTAGGAAGCAGTGCGAGCAAAGTCCTTGATGTTCAATTTGGAATCTCTTCGACTCGTTTGAAAATGGTTAGTTATTGAAGTTTTTATTTAAAAATAAAAACTGAATTTCAAATGTGGCCAATGTCCATTACTCATTAGTAATAACATACATTTGATTCATTGTAACATTTTTCATCTGAGTGCATGCTTTTCGCAATGAAATCCTGTAAGAATGCTTGAAAGTAAATACTACTGATTTACATTTTTATGAACACCAAAGGTTGCTGCATATTCAGATGGTCATATGAGAGTTTTTGAGCTCTTGGATCCTTTGGAACTGACTAACTGGCAGCTTCAGGTGAAACTGGCTTCTTATACCTTCTCTCTCCATTTCATGAAATGTGATACTTAATGTTCTTTTTACAACAAACTAACATATTATTACTTATCGTTTTGTTCTTTCTTTGTAGGCTGAATTTCAAAACGTCATTGAATCAGTGTCTTCATTTGGAAAGGCTTTGTGTCTCTCTGCGTCCATAACTTTGAATCCACAAAAGGGTGGAAGCCAGGAATCCAGCTTCCTTGTAGGTTTCAACTCAAATACACCTGAGCTTAATTCTTCCAAGGTAATCCTAGTCCAAATTTTCTATGTTATTTCCAGTGTTGTCAAATAGCGGCTACATTGTACTGGAATTAAAACAAATCGCTATTGTTCCGCAATACACTATTTAGTATAAAGTGTTGTTTAATAGAAACTATAGCTGCATTATAGCACTATAGTGTTGCAGAATTCGAACAAACTGCTATTTTCCGCGATTGATAACACTGGTTATTTCATTTTGATTTGAGCTGCATTATTTTAAATTTCCATGGTATGGTGGTTATTGGCTTCTAGAGTTGTATCTCCGTCTATGTTAAGTCTGAACTTACAAATGTTACAGTCTGAAACAATAGGGAAGACTGACTTCAGTGTTTTAACACCCAAAGAGTGTTCTCCACATCGTTCTCTTTCTATGTTTGGGCTATTTCCACATCTCTGACGTATAGTACTTTTTTTGCACAGGTATGGGAGTTTGACCAGGCTCATCAAAGATGGCTTCCCGTGGCAGAATTATCACTTCCCGAGGACAAGGGTGATCAGGTTTATGCCGTCGCTTGGGCACCAAATATTGGCAGGTAAAATTTGCATAATTTTAGAAACATTTCAGTTACATCTATTAGTTTTACCTCCTTGTATAGCATTGCTGCCGACATCGGTTGTAATTAACCTAGCACTATTTTATTATGAGGTCAAAGAATTAGAAATGTGATTTGTTACTTGCAAGTATGAATTTCTTGTAGACCATATGAGATCATCGCCGTCGCAACTCACAAGGGAATTGCAATATGGCACCTAGGATTGAACCCTGATCATAACGGGAGACTTCCAGCAGATAGAGTTGCATCGTTGTCTGGTCATGAAGGCGGGGTATGATTCTGACTCTATTTTTTGGTTCAAGTCTACTTTTCACGTTGTCTTTCAAACATCATATAGATGTTTGGATTAAAGTTTCATTAAATGTTGTTTAGGTGTGGCAAATGGAGTGGGATATGAGTGGAATGACGTTGGCTACTACAGGTAACGATGGAATGGTCCGATTATGGCAGTCTAATCTCAATGGCGTTTGGCATCAACAAGCTGCATTTGAACCTACTTCTTAGACGCCTACTCCGGTTGCATGCAGCCATCGTATGTTGTAAGTAGTAAGCTGGCATGGATTTTCCCCACCACCAGTATTAATTATCGAATAGGAAGACTTGTATTTATTTTGTTGTAGGCTAGATTGACAACATTCTCCTGTTACATGAAAGATACGATGAAGACAACTTTTCAGTGGTTGTGGTTGTCAACAATTGCAATCTCTTGAAGTTCACACAAACCATACTTTCACTTTTCTAATGACATGTTGAGATTTTCCGCAACGTGATATTGAAACAACATGCTTTGCTTTTGCAACAGCAGAGGAGCTATTGATATCTATCTCTGTTTGTGGTGTTTAACAATTCGCATTGAATTAAAACTTTCGCATAGGTCTCTGCAGTTTCTAAGCATTAACTAACTTTTTGAATATGCTCTTTATTGTTCTGATACAGCAACTTCTTACATTTTAATACTACATAAGGATATTAAATTTTGATGAATTTGACATTCTGATATCTCAGAACTTCTTACATTTATGTAAAACACATGCATCACCAAGTAACAATTTGAGGGGAATGCTTCATAAATCATAACAACCCTCTCAAAAAATAGAGCAAATCATTCTTTCTGCTGCTTCCCTATGTAATCTCTAGTACAAGAATTGGGAAAGCACAAATAGTAATGTTTATCCTTAAAGGCAAAAGAATCACATCACTCAAAGATTTCAGCTACCATATACATGCCTTTCTTGGATCCTAAAACCTCTTTGAAGAATGATATACAATGAGAACTAAAATCTCTTGGATGAAATGCCTTTGTAGTACTTTGAATCATTTACAATTCGTTGCTGCCACCTTGATATCAACTGTGAACATTGCTTGTACTGGTCTATGATCTGAAAGTTTTGACTCACTCCTGTTGTAATTGATTTGTTTCATTCCTTTGCCAAACCATATTATTCGATCACACCTGCAGTATTTCATGTGATTAGAGTATATCCTTGTGTATTAGTTCAAATGAAAGTGTTTGAAGTAGGAATTTGTTTATTATGTGTTTGGTTTCAAAGTGAAGGGTAATACATTTTATTGTTTCTTCCTGAAACACAAGTTTGAGTAAAGGCAAAAAAGCTCTTCTTCAAGCTTTCAATGAGGATTGTTAGCGGCGTATATACAAAAGACAATCCAATTCAAACATGAGAAAATTTGAAAGCATTAAAGTTACAAAAAGGTAGCTTCATAAAACATGTCTCTAGCTTCATTTTTTTTGGCGATGATAGAACTCAGAATCAAACATACACTTAGCATGTGTTCGGAAAAGCAACAAACTATGGTGACAACTCACTTTCACTTGGAAGCTACCGTTCGTCAGGCCATTCCTACCGCGACTCCAAACAGGCTATGTGTCTTTGAAAGCAGATCAACCTGTTGGAGATTTATAGAAGAGCTTCTGAACCTTTACTCAAACCTTGATATTTCAGGAACAATTACTGCTAGGCAAAATGATAATGCCTTCAAACCTAAGTTAGACTAAAGCCGATAAAAAAAAATGCATATATTGAAAATATGTTACTATGATTACCATGCTGGGGAACGTCTCTTTTTGCTCATGTGCTGCTGATTACAACCTATGTAATCATCAGAATTTGGAAGGTATTTGTATGTAGGTGGAAATTCTATAGATCCTTCATGCCAACCTTGGAATACATGACCCTCTTGCAGCTCCATCTTCAGCTATATAATTTGGAAAGAGTTTTAAATCATGAACTCCCATCTAAATATATTTCTATGCATGAACAAAACTTATAAACCTTACCTGATCATGATTCAATAAGGTTTCCCATTCTCTTTTCTTGATCAATGATTGTGTTGCAGAATGTGACATATCTATCCTGTAGTTCAAGTCTCCTAGCCACACAACTCGGCTGCATGTTACCAAAGTACCCATTTATGATGAAGTTCTATGAAATATTCAAATCTTATTAAAATTTTATAATGATTTAAGTGAATGTTTGAATCTGAGTTAAGTAAAATTACAGCGACACTGATTTTGTTGAAACTGTAACATATAATTTTTGTCAAAATTAGGATGGCAGTCCATGATTCAGCCAAACTCACTGTCAACTCAACTATTTGCTGAACTATGAAGCACATACACTCCTCAGATTAGGCGTCGGCGTGTCAGTGAATTGTAGATTAGAGGTGTCGGCGTGTCAGTGTCTGTGTCGTGTCTGGTGTCAGTGACGTATCCGTGCTTCATAGTTATTGAGTGATTTTGGTATGCATGTCACAATCATAAAAAGGTCACAGCTTGTAAGATTTTGTTATCACAGAAAATACTTTGCAACAGTAATAAATTCAACAAAACTAGATGATTAAGTGAAATGAAAATACTTCATTGCAATCAAACAAATTTATTCTAGTTAGTGACATATTCCTTTAATTTAAATGATATTTTCAAATTTTACATGATTCAATATATCAGATTGTGTATATAATTAAAATATATATCTTACTCATGGTCAATAATTTTCTGAGGCAGATCATGCAGAGGACCAGCAGGGAAGCTTGTTTGGGACAAAATATCAGCTGCATTAACATTTCTTTGTCTCCTGTCTTCTACTTTCCCACCTGAAGCTAGATGGCTGCATATAAAGCAGAAGCTTGTTTCATGCAAGAAAAATCTAATTGATATTGAACCCTGCATTTTAAGATCAACAAAAGATTTAAGAATTCTTTTCAAATTTCAAAACTAGCAACTAAATTCTCAAACCTTAACTTATTTAAAAATAAAAATGCTTTCTATTTCTCTCAATGTTTTAAAAACTTAATCAAACGTCGAGCTTGTAAGACATCTAAATCATGATTGAATCAGAATGAAACTGTGATCAAACTGCTCAAATAACCAAAACCGTAGACAGTACCAATTCACGATTTAATCGGTTGAATTGTTGGTTCCGATTCAGTTTTTAAAACATTAATTTCTATACGCTATGCCAAAACTGACCTTGTTCGCAAAGCAACCCATGACTCCACAGCCAACAGATGAGACATACAAGTGCTTGATAGATTGATAAAGGCCACATCTTGCCCAAATAGTAATGAACATTCCCACCAATTGTCTACTTATGATGCATTGAAAATCATCAACATTTTCAATCTCTTCACAAGTTTGTTCCTTCAAAGGATATACCTTTTGAGGTTCTGCCTTTTTATCTTCTTCAACTATCTTCATAGGTCTTTTATTGTTAAGGGTTGCCTGAATAAGGGAATTCCACTTCATGGTAATTTTCTTGTTCTGAGGACCTAATACATTTGCTGCATTTAGAGGTACAATTTCTTGGAACCTGCTACATGTTTAACACATCAAATACTACTAAACTAGTCTGTGGATTTGGATTTGCTGCAGTCATAAACTCATGCATGCATTCAAACAGTCAATATATCGATGATTGTTGGATCAAGATTAGACGGAGACAGACGGTTCAGAAAATAAACAGATTTTGATTTATTTTAAACTCAATACCGAGTATGAAGCATCGATCGTCTGTTCTTGATCCAACGGTCACCAATGTACTTGCTATATGAATGCATGAGATTTGTGACTAACAATCCCTAGTCAATGATTGCAGTGAAAAGGATAGACTTCGAACCTCTTCGACCTCTCAACCAAATCTTAATCATCTGATTAGTCTAAAAGCTAAAATTTATTGGAATCTGTTGAGTTGAGTTTATTGATTTCGCTACCGTTATTCTAAGTTCTTGAGCTGTTAGATTAATCGAATGATTGAGGTTTTATCGGAGAAGCATAAGGAATTGAAGGGAAAAGGATAAACTTTGGTCCTTTCTGTTTCTGACCTTCCAACCAAATCTCAGTCGCCAGTCTAACTGCTTTAGCTATTAGATTAATCTGACGGTTGAGATTTCGTAAAGGATCCAATTGAAATCCAACTTCCAACCAGTTAAGTATCCATAAAGTTGATTCTTTGCACAAAATCTAAAGTAATAGAAGAAGATTTTACCCCAAAACATAAATATCTGCAGAATCATTTTGTGTATCAAGCCAATCTTCGATGTCCAAATTCTGAGGTGGTGCAATGCCTCCAACATTCCAGGAACCAACAAAGATCCTAATTCAAAATAATATCCATATCAGAGTTACTTTCAAGGTAATAAAAATATATTACAAAAAGTTACATAAACAATTGTTCAAAAGAATGTATGATATTATATGATCTCATACTTTTTGTTTTGATGATAGAATTGTCTTGTTGAGTTTTCAGATGCTTGATTCAAACTAGTAGTTTCCTGCTTGGTCTCTGATGAATTCTTGCTTAGTATCTTCCTTAGGATCTTGCTCTCACTTAGTTTGATGCCCTGCATGATCTTTTGACACAATATACACTCATGATGCATTTATATAGTAGTGCTTTAAAGACCGAATCAAATAGACCTCTGAGTCGTAGTTCAATCGGTTCAACTATAGTTGAATCAAATGACAAATAAATAAATAAATGCATATTAGAAAACAAAAGAATGTAAAAAATAAACCGGTTGAAGTAAGTTGAACCAGTTTAATCTGGTTCAACTTTGGTCCAATTCGGTTCAACTAGACCGAATGTAATTGAAATCAAATCAACTGTCAACCTAGCCAGTTACTTGTTCAAACGGTTGAACTGGTTGGTTCGGTCTAGTTTTTAAAAACACTGATATACAAGTAAAAATCAAAATAGAAAAAGGAAGAAGTTAACACTAAAAAGACATATTCAGATCTTCTTCCACGCTGTAGCGGTGCATCAACTTTTTTTTTCCTGTATCGTTGCATCGTGGAAGAAGATCCGAATCATGTAAAGACTACCTAAATGAGACAGATAGAAGAAAAGAGATACTTACTTGTTGTTAATAGCGATCTTTACTTCCTCACCAGTGGTTTTCTACTATAGTACTAAAAAATGTATATACCAAACTAAAGAATGGCTAGGAAGAAAGAGACTTGCACAAGATATCAAGAGGAATGGATCAGTGGAGGAGGAAAGGGATTTTATAGGCACATGGAACTGAGTATAATGATTGAATTTGAATTGATTGACAATTTTTTATGACAAGTTATAGGGTCTAGCTATCTAGCTAGGGACAAACAGAAAAAACCTGATGTCTTTTTTCATATGCTTGTTTGGTCTACGGAGGAATATTTTTGTCATATGCTTGTTTGAATATTTCTTGCTTTGTGTATGCTTTTATCAAAGTGAAATAATTATGACATGATAGTATAAATTATGGAATGACAATGTTATTATTTGACATAGCATACAATTATTCAATATATTTAGACTCTCTAACTACGAATGACTTTAAGTTAAAAATGAAAAGATAATGTGGAAAAATTTAGAGAAATATATGGAGAAAAAGATGAGAGAGAAAATATGAGAGTTACTTTAGGTTAAAAATAAAAAGATAACGTGGAAAAATGTAGAGAAATATGGAGAAAAAGACGAGAGAGAAAATATAAGATGAATAATAGAAAGAAATATAGATGATTTTTCTTCTTTAATGTTAAAGAATCCTTGTCCTATAGATACTAATTTTATTTAAAAAATTATGAATAGTTTAATCATTCATGTTATTTAATAGCTTATCATTTTGTTTATGACTAAAACAAATATATTTTTTAGTCTTCATAATATACCCATCTTTTTCATTTATTTTTTGTGACCAAACCATGTTTTTTCATTTTAGTCCTTCAAATATTGGTTCGGTCCTTTGCAATTAGTACTTATCAATTTTTGGTTATAATTATTAATTTCATTGTTTTAGTTCTTGTAGACATTGAATTCTTTTTTAAAGTCAATGTTAGTGATTACTCCCTCCCAATTTTATAAAATAACTCATAATATTTATTCCCCACATAAAATTAATTATATTTCTTAATACGTGTGAAATGTTTAAAACATCATACAATTGAGGACGGAGTGAGTAGTTTATGAAAAATGCTAATTTACAAGAAAGCATCCAATGAAGAAACACAAAAATAAATTTCACCCTTTGATTTAAGAGTGTTGCTTTTCTGACATTCAAAATGTCCTATGAACACAAATAAAAGACCAAAAAACCCGACGGCAGTTAACTGCCGCTGGGTTTCTAGTTCTAACTCAACGGTAGTTAACTACCGCTGGGGGTATTTTAGTAATTTACTTGTGTTGTTAAGAATTTCTGAATGTCACAAAAGCAATTGTCTTGATTTAATATCCACTACCTCATGTATTCAACTAAGAGAAATGCTAGCAACACACATTTTAACACACATTTTTCAACACACTCTCTTTGATTGGTTAAAATTCACATGGGACCCACCAAATTTATATGGGACCCACATGATTTGGTGGGACCCATGTGAATTTTAACCAATCAAAAAGAATGTGTTGGAAAGTGTGTGTTAGAATGTGTGTCGCTAGCATTCCTCATTCAACCAAATACCTACTGAATCACAATCAAATTGTTTAAGATTCTTCCACGTGTTAATTCTTGTCATTCTTGCACAATTCTTTCATAATGTAAAGCAAAGCCCTTAGTTTATTCAGAGGAAGCAAACCCACATGTCCAAGATGAATGAAAGAAAAAGAAAATTTAGAGAGAATGTGTAGTTTCTCTCACTACAAATCTAAGGTCAGATGAATTTCAATATTAGGTAATCCTTTCACTTACAATTCTTAAATTTAGGTTTTTGGATAGATTGTTTTAGGGTTATGCTAACAAGTGTTAAAGATTCAAAAGAGGAAACAATATTCCCCGCTTCAAAATAAATTATGGTTTAAAGTTTTTACACACGTTTTATTTAATTTAATGGACAATTTAGAAAGTTCAATTACTCTTTTTTTTTTTAGAAAAAAATGTTCAATTACTTTTGTATTTATGCTATAAAATTATATGTAACTCTCTATTTTTTTAAGACTATTCTGCTTAAATGAAATTGGATGGATTATTGAATTAAGAATTTGATTAGACTATTTTTCCAAATATAGTCTAATATATAGTATATTTTGAACCTACGTCACTTTCATTGAAGTCTATTTGGGAGTTACCTTTATAAGAAGCCAAATCAATATTTTCAAGTCCCATGTTCCACTAGTCTTATTCGCTAGCATGAAATGATGAAACCAATTGCAAGTCCAATCATGTTACAATGTCAAGTTATACATTTTTGACATACAACTATATGTAGCGGTGGCAAACTTTCCAATACTTCCTCTCATTCACGTTAAGTGATATAATTAACTTTGTAACACATATCAATGCATATTTTTATCTTTAATATCTTTGATTCTCTGCTAGTAAAAATTATGAAAATTTAATATTTAAAAAATATTTATCGAGACGAATCCAACATCTTATATAATATTATTTATCTTTATATGTTAATAAAAAAATATAGTTAAAGTATGTTAGATCAATAACATACATTGTCAAAACAGGTCATCTATTGTAAGATGGAGAGAGTATATTTTAAACTAATGTCGGTTCAAATTCATACTCACTTTCATACCATTTTTTTAAACTCACATAGCCACACCTATGGCCAATGGAGAACTAGAGTCTAGTGATTATTTGGCGTTAACATGGATTTGTTGCTTTTCATTACACTCTTTTCAATTCAACTATTAGTAAGAATGAAACTTAACTTTATCCATAAGTTCTAGAATTGATGTGTGAGAATTATTAAATTACCTGTTGAGACTTTGAGCTTATTTGCTAGCATGAAATGATGAAACAATTTGCAAGTTCAATCATGTTCCTATGTCAAGTTACATTTTTTATATAAAACTATATGTGGCGATGGTAAACTTTTCCAATGTTTTCACTCACTCAGCCACACCTAAGGCCGGTGGAACTAGACTCTAGTATTATTTGGCGTTTTACATCGATTAGTTGGTCAATTTTCATTACACTCCTTTCACTTCTGACATGTGCAAGCTAGCATAAATATTCATACCTCATACCCCAGAAAATGATCAAATTTATCCTAAAGCTATGATTAAGCCGAAAAGTGCTTATAGATTAAGTATATTAATATTAATTTATTTTACATTTGCATAACCATGACATACGGAGTTTCATGTATGACTAGATGATCAATGATTCATGTATGACAAAAAGCAAAAACCACAAATCATAATTTATGATGATATCATTAATTATGTGTTTGGTTTTAATTGGTTAAACATATGTTTGGTTTTAGATTTAAGATCCTTAAATCATAATTTATTCAAGAAATACGCACAATTCGAACAGAAGAACACAAATCTCATATTCATTGAATCCAAGGGAGAATCCATTTCTTTATTTGAAAAAAAAAAGCATTAAGGAAAATGCCGAATAAACATCCAAGTTAATTATGGAGAATGCTAAATATATATTCTTTTAAGCATAAGGGGGCAGATGGTAAACCGTTTGCAACCCTAAATATACTAAAAAAAACAAAAACAAAGAGGTTACAAAGATTGGGGAGCAAAGACCTGACCAGACAAATCACGTAGCAAGCAACCCGAACGAGAGTAAAGTGTAAAGTCTAACTACAATAAAAGTGACTTTAAAAGTAACCTAAATTATTGGTGTTTAAAGAGACTTCAAAACAAAGATCCACATAACACATGCACTACCCAGCGAAGCTGCGTACAGACGCGAAACTAGATAGCAAAAAAAAAACATGTTTGGTGAGTCTCCGCAAACACGGATAGGTTCTCGTACCACAACCCATGTTCAAAACACAACAAGCTTTGACACTCTTTCGAGCCAAACAAACCTCGCACGCAACAAACCAAATATTTTACCAGATCCGGACGACCACGATGCATAGGTCTTGTATCAGAAAAGTACCAATCGAAGTCCAAATTGTGGGATGAACAAACAACAATTTCAATCAACAACTCAAACTCGGAGAATCGGGATCCGAGCTCATAGAACACAACAATTCATAGCTACACAGAGTGACTCAGATATATCTAAACCCAACGCCAATCTACACTCTACACAAAGAGACAGTCACCCTTCAAAACCAAACCAGATCCACCATAGTGAAGACAATCGAAAGTGATGGACACCACCTCCTCGAAGTCCACCGTCGTTGGATCGCGAACCAGCAGAGCCCACGAACATGAACCCCACTTAACCCATCTCGAATCTGAGCAGACAAGGATGGCGCACAAAACGACATCTAACCCCCACCACGAACCACCGACACATCCACCGAAGAACTGGTGTCGTAGTGGTGCGAATGGCAAAACGCCGATCATCTCACCACCCACCACCGTGTCTTCATCGTGAAAAGGAAAGGTTTGAGAATGCTAATAGTGTTCTAGGGACATTGGTTAAGTAACTAAAACAACTAAGTTTTCATTAAAAAGTGGTGTAATTATTACTTGATCAACATTAACAACTTATATTTCCAAGATGACCAGGACCCAATCCTAAGACTCAGGTCTCGTCTTTGTCTCATTTGGTCCCGCAAAGCACTAGAATTGTTCAACCAAATGACGAATAGGGTTTAAATTAAGAATTGATTCGACCAAAATTTATGAACAGGTTAATTAGGATTCCCTCCCACCCCAAATGCTAGATTTAATAAACAAAAAATTCAATGAGAAATATATGTTAGTTTAAGTAGAAATTTTGTAATAAAGTACTATTGTAAGTGTCAATGTTTTGAGTTTGAATACATGGTAAAATACCAACCAAAAAAAAAAAAAAATTTCCCTTTCAACTGTTAATCATAATTTAGTGACCATCTTATAATTTTGATTTCAATTGTCCTTCCTCTTGGGACAACACATTTGTTGCTTAAAAACAATGTATATAACCTCTATTATATATTATAGATCACGGGTTTCCATTTTGTTAAGACTTAATGTGACTGCCTAAAAAAAAATTAAAAGTGATTGCTCTAGCATGAAAAGTGTGCATGTTAGGTGTAGATTATTGCTTCTAATATAATAATAAAGTATATAATACTAAATTATTGAACATGATACATAATTATAGTCTCATATTGCTCTAGCTATCGAATGTTTTAAGTACAAATGGCACACTAAGAGCTCTATTTCAATATTTATATTGAAAACAAATCCATATATGATAGAATTGAACTATATGGACGGACCATACACATCTTCTTCATATAAAAGACAAAGGGGAAGTCTTGATTATGGGAAATGACACAATCACTAAAACCCTTTTCTTATAGCTAGCTTATGTATATGCACTATATCATGCCCTAAGAAACGACTTGTAATCATCAGATTCATATCATACTTATATAAAAATATTAATAATTATACTTTCTTTTCTAGATAGGTGAAAGAGAGAATTTATTATTCCAAGTGCATCAAGTTGTTGAACTACTAAGTCCACCTCAACTTTGTCATTTTCAACTGATATTTGTTCTATCGACGCATGCATAATTTTTTATAGGGTTAATATGTTTTTACCTCCTGTAATTTGGGCGAGTTCCGGTTTACCCCATGTAAAAAAAAAAGTTTAGATTCCAACCCTATAATATGAAGATTCTCCACAAAACACCCTTGTAATATGAAGATTCTCCACAAAACATCCCTGACCCCATCTAGACGCTGACGTGGCACACCACTGTGTAATTATTTTTATTTTTTTTAAAACCTGACACGTGTGTAATTGACACTGACGTGGCATGCCATTGTGTAATTATTTTAATTTTAATTTTTTAAAACCTGAAAATTAATTTTAAAAAATTTAAAAATAAGAAAAATAATAATTTTTTTAAAAAAAAACGAAAAAATTTGGATTAAAAAATTCAGAAAAAAATTAATATTTTTTTACCAAAACATTAAAAAAATTAGCTTATATTATTTTTTTCGAATGTTTTTAAAATTTAATTTAATTTGGATTTTTTTAAAATTTTTTCAAAAGTTTCAAAATACAGTAAGTTTTTTTTATTTTAAATATAATTTTTTGAGAAATATATATATAAAGAAAACAACCCCTTTCAGCTTTTTTGGACTGGCTATTTCTTTTCAAAAATGCCCTTAATTTTCAATACATATAACACATGTAACAAATAGATAAGAA
>Ga0228710_1006421_pt1 | contig 17810 bp, 10 predicted proteins | sample MedpolnodulmetaG_FD_177995 | JGI IMG/M metagenome (GOLD analysis project Ga0228710, IMG submission 177995) | Root nodule microbial communities from Medicago polymorpha collected in Santa Monica, California, United States - pink nodules | ecosystem: Host-associated > Plants > Roots > Nodule...
GTATCTAATTTATTTAAAATTCTTTTCCTCGCCGTTTTAGTTTACAAAGTTTGTACAAAAATGTTTACAATTTATTTTTGATGCTAGACATTATTTAAACATATTTTCCTCGCCGGGCTCGGGTAGCATATTTTAAGCCCGTTTTTCAACCGGGCTTTTTGGCCCGGCCCGATAAAGCCCGAAGCCCGTTAGAGCCGGGCCTAAACGGGCCGGGCCGCCCGCTTTGACAGCTATAGCTACTCCTCCTCATGATGTAACTCCTCATACTGTTGAGGCTCCTCCTCCTTGTGTGGCTCCTCATACTGTTGAAGCTGCTCATAATGCTCTTTAGGCTGCGCTGAGTGCTCCTGAACAACGTGGTAGGACTACTCCTCATATTGTAGGGTCCACAATCTAGGACACACATGTCTGGGACGTCTCCTCCGTGCCACTCATATGTCCACGTCCCCTTTGAGGAGAGTTTTGTGCCATTTTGTCTTTGTGTACATTGGAGGTCATCCTCTCCTTCCCAAGTCTCTACCCATTTGGTCTGGGAAAAAAAATCAATCAACAATTCATTGAGATATTTTATCAAACGCTTGGAGTACAACATATACATTATAGGTTCATTGTGTTATTTCATTCTCTAAACTACCACATTGCATTGAAATTTACTCTAATCAACATTCACAATCCTATTTCTAGGTATTTGATCATTAAATACCAAAAAACATACAAGTTTATCACCCTAAAAAGTTAACATTTCACAATTTTAAACAAAAAAATAAATCCAACTTTTAATATAGAAAGACATACACAAAAGGATCATGAACCCTTACTTCTTATGGAGGATGAAGTTTAGTTTGATTTTCCTGAAGTTGAAGAAGTTCGTGCTTGGAGGTTTGAAATTCCTTTTTTTCTAGGTCTTGAAACTATGGTAGAACTGTTGTTGTTGTTTTAGAATAAACCAGAATTCAGGGGTAGTTAACTGCTGTTACGATCATTTAACGAGATGTAGTTAACTGTCGTTGGCAGCGGGCGGCAGTTAACTGCTGCTGGGGGTATTAGTAATTTTTGTGGTGTGAATGAGCAATTCTTAAAATGTGAAGAGCAAAATTTATTTCTAGTTTCGAAACCCAAAGCAATTGCTTAAGCCATGATTTGTAAAAACAGGGAAATTTTACCACATACCACAAGACATGTACTTTTACCCCTACAAATCTTCGAAAGTTCCAATTTTACCCTCTTTGCTATTTATCCTTTAACACATAAAATTTTCATGCTCATTTTCAACATTTTCCATTCATTATGAGTTCACCCCCACATGATATTCTTCAAGGTATGTAATTCTAATTAAATCCTCCTATAATACGTTTTCGAAATTTTTCCAGAACACCGAGTGTTTACTTTTTCGAAATGTAGGAAAACTCTACACATCCTTTCCGAAAATAGTTAACCGGAAACCTTGATAATTTTTTTAAAATTATACCTATATTATTATTTCCCGTGGGTACGGACATTATAATTTTTCCTGTAGGTTCTTAAAAATCAATTAATAGCATCACAAAATTAGAAGAAGTAATTTTTTTTATTGTTTTTTAAGAAAAAAACATAAGAAGTAATGTATGGTCGCTTTCTCTTATTAAAAAATTGAGAAAAAAAATTAATACAAACAAATTGGCTGAATGGGAAAAATTCATGAGACTATTCTGGGAAGAGTCAACTGGAACACTTTGCATGCGTTTTCCTGAAATCAATGATTCATAAAACGATTTAGGTAACCCATAAAATCTTGGAATACTCAGAAAACCTCAAATCTTTATCAATGATTTCGGTAAACGATTATGAGAACAAACAAAACAATATGGAAAAACGATTAACAATAACATTCCAGTTGCAAGAGTTGATGCCCGTAAAGAATAATCAAATTGAATGTTTTGGGGTAAAAGGGTTACATATGCTTATTGTTTCTTGTGCAAACTGTTTTTATATGAAGGTGTAGTGAAGGTTTGTTGTGCATCTTTCAGAAAAAGGGTTTGGTGAACAAGTGAAAGTGTGATTCAATTTTAGTTTGTATAAAAGGTACATTTGAAACTTTGTGTTAAATGTTGAGATCAAGATATAAATATACGGGTGCGGAGTATAGCTTCCTAAAAACAGTTGCACCACCCACCAAGATAGTAACTCGCTAAGGACAAGGTCTACTAGTCCAATTACTTCAAATTTCTATTTGAACCTCAATGAACTAAAATAATTCTAAATTAAATATCTATATGTACTTTGGTTATCAAATATAAAATAGATAATAGTAACATTAAGGAGGGAAATATTTCAAAGGGAAGAACGAAGGGAACAAAAGAATGATTCAGAACATAAAAAACAAACGTTATTTATAAACATCAAGTTACACATTAAATTCATGGTAGTCAAATTCCAAAAGTAATGAAGTATACTAGATCACATTCTTTCACCTCACTAAGCTCTTCAGCATCCATATAAGGAATATTCTTATAGTCCACCTCAAACTTCAAATTTTTAGTGCTTTGGGCAGCATCATTAATCTCCTCAAGCTTCCAATGTAGTTATGTCATATAGTTCTTGAGAACGTTCTTCCACAATAAGGGGACTTAAAGCACAACAAACATGCATCATAGTTGTAGTAGCAGTGTACTTACTTGGCACCTAAGCAGAAGTCATCAACTTCTTGCGAGGATGAGCCCTAGAATTCTGTTGTGATGTGCTGACCCCCACAACATATCTTTTCCTTGGGGATAGGATACCACAAAATGAGACTTGGTATTAAATTTTTTAAAACAAAATTTAAAACAGACATTTTTATTTATTCATTTGATCTTATGTTATATGAGATATTATTTTTTTGATAGATAAACAAAAGACAATAAACATTAGAAATTCACATACAAAAGTGGACGGCTCGAAGTTCAAACCTATATCACAACGTCCAACTTAACAATCTCGACATTTTAAGATAGAACTTGTGGACGAGATATTATCTTTTATGTAGTAATTTCTTTTCAGAAAAGGATTGATATGATCTTATTCAATTAAAAAATTCTTAAGACAAATCCGTCAAATTGAATCTCTTAATATTCAATTAAAATACATAATTTTTTTTAATTAAAACTCCCTTCTTATTTGCAACTAAAAACCCTACTTCTCCTTATTTTTCTCGTTGAACTCTCACTGAACCCTACTTCTCTCCCCAATCCCTCCCTCGCAGCACAGCCGAATCTCATCCTCAAAAAAAGTAGCCGCCGCCATTAGGAGATAACAATCAAACATGGGATCAGGTTTATCTATCATGGCATTCACCACAACAAGCAGAAGGCGTCGCAAAAATGCAAATGCAGCCGAAGAGGAAGACATCTTACACAACAAGCTACCGGAAGCAGTGGTAACTCACATCCTTTCTTTCCTCCCGACAGAAGACGCTGTTCACACTTCTATCTTATCTAAAAGATGGAAAAACCGTTGGACTTCCCTCACCAAACTCTCCTTCCGAGATGATCGTCGCTGCTCTTATTCTCCAACTCCGAAAAGGAATCCATTTTCTAAAAAACATAACTGTATTCTTCGAAACCTATCTCGAAGAAAACAGAACTTTGTTAGCTTAGTTAACAAAGTACTTCTTGTTACGGATGGTTTAACCATGGATCGCTTTTCTCTTTTCATCTGTTGTTCATATGATGCGTCACTTGTAGATACATGGTTCTCTAACATCTTCAACCGAAAAGTTAAGAATCTTCGAATCGATTCATATAATCATCTCTCATTTGCTGTTCTTGCTTCTCATTCACTTTTCAAAAACTTCCTGCTATTAGAAGAATTAGAATTGGTCACTAGATCAATCTCCGTCATCAACGTTCCAATGTCAGTTGAAGAATCAGAGTTGCTCGCTTCTTCGACTTCCCTAAATAATGTTTGCATTTCAATTGAAGAATTGAAATTGCTCCCTAATTCCATTTACGTCGGTAATGTTCCTGCCAAATCTATTCATTTTGAAAACCTAAAACTTCTCAAAGTGATCCAAATCAACTTTAAAACTGACTCAGAAAAATCCCCTCGCTTTATTAACCTTAGATTCCCATTTCTAACAAAATTCGAGGCTATAAATTGCGCTTGGTTTGTTGATGCATCTTATGTCATTATAAATGCGCCTCTACTGCAAAGCATTTCTATTCAACATGATTTTCATGTGGATGATAGAGATATCAGGTCATTTATCATTTTCTCTAGTTGTTTGCATCTTAAAGAATTAAGTTATCGCGGTTCTGACATACCACAATCGATTTTTATAATGCCCCCATGCCATGCTTCTGCTAAAATCATTCTATACAAGAGCGAATATTATACAAGTTTTTTGTCAGATTTCTCTGTTTTTTACCTTCTCAAACAATTCAGTATTGCAAAGTCTATCAAATTCGAGGTATCAGCGGTAAGTATATTATTTACCCTTTATAACAAAGAATATTGTTGGTTAATAATAATGCTGCACAAATAAGATAAATACATTTTGTGTAAAATACTTGTTCCCAAAATTGTGGCATCTATTCATAAGGATTCAATTCGATCTAAATTTAATCCTTTTATTGCAATATAAATCAGTTTCGATGTGTCATCCATTTCAGGTTGTTCTGAAGCTACCAGAACATCTATGTGTATTTCCAATGTTGACACATTTGGAGGTAGGCTTTCTTAGTGTTGATATCCTCTTAGCCCTACTTCGAAAGACACCGGTTCTCAAGACACTAGTTCTTAAGGTTCGTAGTTACTACTATGGCTTCCTCATATTCACATACAAGTTGCATATCGTATTTTATCTAACTTTTTTGCTAACTGAGCATCTTATTTTGAATTCATTTGATGATTAATCACCAGGGAATACATAAATTTGCAGAAGGGCTTCTGAATTCATTTGTTGTGCTGGATTGTTTGGCATCTCTCCATGTTGTGAAATTTGATCAAGTTAATGGAGACGATCATGTGCTGTTTTTAGCTTATTTTTTTAGGCAAAACGGTAGGATGTTGGAGAGAATGTGTTTCATTTTCAATTACCTTACTTTTGAAAGCCTGAGCAAATCCGAGGAAATGGAAGAATTTAAGAAGTTGTCCTCATTTAGTAACTTCAATTATCCTACTGTTGAAATTTTAAATGTAAGAAGGAAGATTAGTTAGTTTATAATCACTAATCAATTATTAAGAATTATTAGTCCTTATGTGTTAACTTGGGGAAAGAGATACATTATTGTGCCTAATTGTCTACATTTTATAGCATATTACTCAACAAAATAGTATTCAACATGTTAGAAGAATTTCAAAGATATGTGGTGCAGAATATGTTGCTGGAAAGTTTTATTACAACTTGTTGAAGTTGAGTTTTGAGTCATGTTTTGCTTTCACTTTCAAATCCTTGCAAATATTTGAATCTTTTAACGAAGAGGAACGTGAATTTAATTACCGAGTGGCTGTGTACTCAAGAGCATGTGCATTCATCATTGATTCTTTTTTCTTTAAGTTACAAATATGTTTAATCCCATTTTGCATTTAGTGCGATGTGCATAACCGATGTCGTGTATCTGGCATCGCCTCGGCCAGTGCTTGGTCTTGATCAGTGAACAATGTATGCGGCTTTTTGTTTCCATGTGCTTCAGGAAAAGTTTTGAAACAACCATTTGAATGACTCGGTTGTTTCATCATACAAAAGGGATGCTCCGAAAATGATTGTGCCCCTATAGTTGTTGAAGCCTGAAAACTATAAGAAAGTGATAAAACTAAAAAAATGTCTTACAAGTATTAAGGTATAAAATATGAAAATTGATGGCTATACAAAAAGACACAGTCATGTATACACAAAAATATAACGCTAGGTCCGAGTTTAAGAGACTGACATAGAAGGAGGTGAAGTTTATTTTTGGTATGAACCAGAACCAATCTGAAAAATAAAACTAGCTGTGAAGAAATGTGTTTACCCTGTATCAAGGCCCTTGAATGACGCCAAATATATCTCTATTGGAAAGTGGAGTTTTGCCCTTTTACTAGACTGAGTTGTGGATTTTAAGTTGAAATGAATTTGAAATACTTTGTTCAAATAGCTACATTTAATTTGATTGTGTGTCTATGTTATTATTTTGTTTGCAGTCAATCATAATCCCGTATTTTGATGGCATGCTTCAATTATGAAACTTTCCAATATGATTACGTGGTTATTTATCCTTAGCGAGTTAGTATCCTGGTGCAAGTTAGTATCCTTCAAAATTGCACCACCCACCACGATACAAACTCGCTAAGGCCAATGTCTTCTAGTCCAATTACTTAAAGTTTCTACTTGCATCTCAACGAACTAAAATAATAACTGCACCACCCATCATGATACTAACTCGTTAAGGCCAAGGTATACTAGTTCAATTACTTCAAATTTCTATTTGCACCTCAACAGACTAAAATAACAACAACTCCACCAACTAGGATACAAACTTGCTAAGGCAAAGGTCTACTAGTGCAATTACTTCAAATTTTTATTTGCACCTCAACGAACTAAAATAACAACTGCACCACCAACCAAGATACAAACTCGTTAAGGCCAAGGTCTACTAGTCTAATTACTTCAAATTTATATGAATTCTGCTCTTCTCCCAACACATTTTGCTCGGGCTCAACTGAAATACCGAAAATACCCCTGTGTTAGTTAAGTAACGCATTGTTAAAATCTGCGCATCTTAACATGCGCTCTGCAACTTAACTCACGCTGGAATTATCACTTGTCTGAGTTAACTCACGCTGGAATTTAACACTTGCGTGAGTTAACCCGTGCAGGGGTATTTTCGGAAGTTTAGTTGGGCGCGAGCAAAATGTGTTGGGAGAAGAGCATAATTCAATTTCTATTTGCATCTAAACGAACTAAAATAACAACTGCACCACCCACCAGGATAACTAAAATAACTAACTTCAATTTTCTATTTGCACCTCAACGAACTTAAATAATTCTAAATTAAATATGCATAGATCACACACAAATTGTAACAAAAAAAACATCACACACAAATAAATAATTAAAAATCACATCTTTTAAATTTAATAAAAGATGAGCATATATGTGGGATAGGATCTATTGACACCAATGTGTCACATTAAATTTGACACCAGATCCTAGTCATTAATATAGTTTTAATCTAACGGGTCTCATCAATATTCATTAATTTCTCACATGCTTGATCCTCTCAAAAAAAAAAAAAAGTGCTCACATGCTTGATCAAATGACTCACCTTTTAATTTTAGAAATAATTTATTCTTTCTTCTCTTGGTTAATTACTTTTCGAAAATTCTCTGATTCGAAAGGATTTTTTGTTGGTGGAGAAGTCTAATGGGGAGTTTATGAAACCTTGTGCTAACTACACTTTACCCATTGAAAAAGCACAAGATGTTTATCAATGGGTTGAAGAATTGAAGTTGCCAGACGGTTATTCCTCAAATTTAGCCAAATGTGCTGATGCTGAAAATGGAAGGATGAGTGGAATAAAGGTGATGTCAGAAGCTAAAAACTTTGAACGAGTTTGTTGTCATATGAAGGAATGTCACTACCACACTTAGAGTAGTACAATTTGTTTTCTTCTGATCATATGTTGAAACAAATAGAGAAATTCAAGGGCAAAGATAATGTAACATATCATTCTATTAGAAGAAAAGAAATTTTGAATGACTACTCAACAACATTATCCAATTCAGCAACATCTCAACGTCTTTGATCAAGATTCTCAAGGACTAATTTGATGCGCTGACACTTCTTCAACAACGATTTTTTCTTTCTCTCCTATATAAGGACTTGGGTAGTTGAAGAAATAGAACAAGACTTCTGTAATTTTTACAAGTGCCCTTACTTCATCAAATTGTATAGCGCACAAATGGTTAAGAAATTCTTACAAAGTTTCATATTTTAGAATTTCTTAAGTATTAGAAGTCATTTGAATTTAAACTTCTTACACCTCTGCTTGTATATCAACAATCTCTTTATTTGATTGAACTCAAATTGTAGAAGTCTCTTTCATGTGTGATTGAGCAAATGAAGTCTCTTAATTTTGTGTGTTGAGAAAATTGTAATCTTGTGTGATTACAGTGAAAATCCCTTGTACGTGCAAGGGGACTGAACTACTCTCAGTTTATGGGAGGAATCAATATAATCTCTTGGTTTTTAATTTGATTTTGCTTTATAACTCTATTTCAGACTTTGAGAAGAACTCTACTTCTGATCAGACTCTGAACTATTTTTGACAAACACTTAAAAAAGTTTTAGAAAAACACCTTTAATCAATTTGTTTGAGATCATGCTATGATTTTTACAAAATTAATCAAGTGATTTTTTAGGATATAATCACCACAGACGTTTCAATGAGGAGAAATGAAAAGATAGTTGAAGAATTGAGGATGGGTCGTCTAATGCTTCATGCGTGATGCATTCTAGGAATTGACATCGCGCATCCATTAAGCATGGATCAAGTGCACTGCTATTGGAAGATGAGCGATGCGTGCATTGAGTTGTGCACAATGTACACAAGGTTGTACCCGTCACACGTAGACTGTTGTAGAAAATTGAAAATTGCTCGCCTCTAAATAAAAAGCCTTTTCCTCGTTTGAAGAACACACTCAAACGAGCAAAAATATGTGAAATCGTAATTTAGGAAGGCTACCAATGATCAAAGACATTCTGAAGATGAGGAGTTGACACATGATGATCCTTAATCGTGTATTCTTTAAGGGGGAAAACTTAGGTACAATTTCTTATGTGCTTTTCGTATGGTTCTTAATTAAAAATACAACATTTTTGGAGATAACAAACTTTGAGACAATTATGGATTTAAAGAAATCATGGTGAATTTAGTTAAGAACCATACGAAAAAGCACCTAAAGAATTGTACCTAAGTTTTTTCCTTCTTTAAGTATTCTTTTGTCTATGTTTAGATTGCCCGAGTAGCTAATTTCTTAAGTTAGGTCATATAGACGACCCTCTCTCCAAATTCTTGAACTATGTTATGTTGAGTTGCCTTTGAATATAATTTCTATGTTTGGCTTTATTTTATTTCATTATGATTTATTCTTAATGTTTTTATGCATTTTTGGATGTCCATAAAACGATATATGTACATAGATAATGGACTTAACCTAATTATAAACGTTCAATATCTATTAACTTTAGACATATTATGTTACGGACTCATTGTGGGTTGTAACCGAAGAAGAGTGCACCAAAGCACTGACCTAGCTATTTTGGCAATCGTAGAGATTGAAGAACTTATGTAACCGTATGGAAGACATACTTTTATACCTCCCACAAAATCTCAAAATACCGTCTCGTTTCCACATTATAAAGCAGTGAATTAAAGAGTAAAAATTGATAAGTTTGAATCAAAAGAAGTAACAAAAATGATTCAATTCAACAACACTCCTCAAATTGGCACGTGCTGATCTCGCTTTTCTCTCTCGACCCTCTTCTTCTTCTTCCCCTCTCAGGTTTTACTCACTTCATTCTTTTCTGAAATTCATAATCATTATGCCTTGTTTACAATTTGAAGAGTACTATTTTTGGAGAATTTTTAGGCATGCATCCAATCAAATTATAATATTTACAGCTTGTGTAGCACGGACACCTTTGATTAAAGATGTGTCTGGTGTTCAGCATGTGCCAGTATTTAACACCGACAAATCTGATTACGTTTAATTAAGTCATTTTTTTTTTTCAAATTTTCACCTCTTGTTAGTGTTGTGTCGGATGTCCGGGTGTATGTGTCGATGTTTCTTAGCTTACATGTTAACATGTCCGTGAATAGTAATAGTAGAAATCGTTATTAGACTGTTAGGAATCAAATCATTGTTATAGAGCTACGAAGAACAAACAGTTGTTATAGAGCTACGAAGAACAAACAGATATCAGATTAGACGTGTCCCAGTGTCGGTGTCGGACACGTGTTGACACCAACATGACACCGACACATATAAAGAAACTGGATTATGTGATTTTCTCAAATTATTAGGGGAGTTGACGTATCACTGTTTGGTGTCTGTGTCCGTTCTTCATACTTATAGAGTGATAAGGTTTAATAAGTCATTGAACACAAGTTGTTAAAGAGCTACATTTAAGGACGAAAAGTTTAGGATAACCCAAATTTTGAATCCCGACTGAAACAATCTTTGATCGTACTTTATTCTTTATTTATCTCCCGAATGAACTCCGGATTACCAGGTTTTCCTCTTTTCTTCCTGAAACGGGAGGTTATGACCAAAAAGAAGAATCACAAGGTTGTTTGAAATGTTTGATCAGAAATATTTTCTACTACCATAGGAAATCCAAATAAGGATATGTCTTTCTATTGTTAGATATTTTTCCATTGATTATTCCCTCTGCTGCTGTTGCTGCTCCTAAAACTAGAATAATAAATGGCATAAACACAATAATTTTTGAAGAAAAAAACATATTATATTACATTTAGGGCTTGCTTGGATTGTCTTATCTACTGGTATGAGCACTTATGAGACTTTTAGGGGAACTTATAAACACAACTTATCACATCTTCATCAGATGTCTTCAACTTATTTTCATAAGTTCACTAAGATAGCTTATGAAAAAAGCTTATACATAAATAATTTAACTATTTTATCTTTTGTAGAAATGTGAGGGGTAACCTTGGCACAACTGGTAAAGTTATTGTCATTTGACTGGAAGGTCACGAGTTCAAGTCCTGGAAACAACCTCTTGTGTAAAAAACATGGTAAGGCTGCGTACAATACACCAAATGGTGGGACCCCTTCCCGGACCCTGGGCATGCAGGAGCTTTAGTGCACCGGGTCGCCCTTTTTATCTTTTGTAGAAATATCTTATACATAAACCTGTATTATGGTTAGTGTTTATGCTATAAGCTGCAAATAAGTGGTTTATCCAAACAAGGCCTTAAAGGGAGAGGAGAACTTACATTTCTCTTTTACATCATGGACAATATGAAATGTATTTTTTAAAATAACAAATAAATTTGAAGATATAAAACTTAGCTCTCCAAAGTCTTCCCCTCCAAAACCCTCTCAAACCGCCCTCCCAAACAGAGCCTTAAGGTACAAACGTTACATACTTTGGTCCATTAAGTTAAGCGTCCAACGTTAGTAACTTAAACGACCAAAGTTTTAAATGTTTGTAACTTAAAGGATCAAAAGTGTTGATTTTGTTTATCCGAGGATTCATTCCCATGTTGAATCTTCATTGTCCATGTAATTGTTGATTTTGTTTATCCGAGGATTCATTTCCATGTTGAATCTTCATTGTCCATGTAATATTTGTAGAAAAATAATTATGTTTTCAAGTAAATTGCAGACAAGTCCTAGTTTTTCTTAAAACATTACAATAAAATAGTTGAAGGTTACACACATTAAAAACACTTGCAATTGTTAGTATTGTTGACTCAGAAATAGTCACAACTCATGAATGTATAATTTATATTGTTTTGCAGTGTTGATCGTACTTCCTGTTTAAGGATCTCGATCATGTTGTGTCATTGGCCAGAAATTACAATGTATACCTCTTTCCAGCGAGTGATGATTGATTCTTCGGTTTTCTTAAACCTTCCCAATTCCCTGCACACAAAATTTTCACTCAATCATTTTTGTTCCCCATCAGTGTTTTCCTCTACCGCCAGAATCACTTTAGATCAAAAAAATTCATGATCATATCGAATAGCACATCATCAATGTTAAAAGATAGTGAACAACAAGCTTCTTTTGGAGACAGTTTCCTCAAGAAAACCGCAAAAACAAAGTTCTCGACGCTGTCACAACTTCTTTCTGTAATTGCCTCTCTGAAACTAACCTGCATTTGACAGTTCTAGCTCTCAAATCAAAAGCTCGTGGCAAAGTAAGTATACCATACTCCAATCGTTGTTAATTCTTTTTTTTATTGACTATTATTTACTTAGAATTCTGATAGGTTCAAGATATTTTTGATAGCGAGAAATAGGTATTTAATGTGTAAAATTTAAAATCAATAAAAAAAACAAAAAAATAAGAGGGCGTTGACTGCGACAAAAGTGTCTGGCGTTGAATACGACACAAGTGTCTCTAGTTGAACAGTACAGGTGACAAAAAATAAATGTATTGAAATTGGTGCCCCTTTTCCGTTACTTTTATCAACTATCGATTTTATCTTTCATATCTCAAAACTCTGAAACCTCGATCCACAATTCAATTCCTCAATATATCAATCCCCCATCAATTATTATTCTTGATAATACACAATCAATCAATGGCATTACGCAAACGAACCTTGCTCAAAGTCCTCGTTCTAGGAGACAGTAGGTATGTACACAAACTTCATTTTTAGGGTTTTTCAATTCCCTTTTCTCTAACTTCATTTTTTATTTTTTCTTAGGGTTGGAAAAACTGCCGTGATAAATCAGTATCCTTTGCAATTTCTGATTTGGTAACCGATTAAATTTTTAATACTATTACCTATTTGATTTTTTCATGTGGTGTTATTTTGTTGATTCGTTCGCATAATTTTGGTAATAGTACTTTTTATTTCAATTTTCAATTTTTTCAGGATCCTAAAATTTACTAGTTTAGAATGCCACTTTTACCTAAAATTAACTTGTTTGATGTCGTGTTTTGATCGTGATCTTTGATAATTTGGAGAATTGATGTCAAATGCCGCTTCAACTCAGTTCATGGAGAAATCAAAATCCCTTATGTCGCAGCTCAGATTTTAGTTGTATACCTTTATTTAAAATGATGTGTCTCACTTCAAATCAGTCGAATTGTGGTAATGGTTTATTGTAGTCAAAACGAGGCCTAAATCACAAGCACATAGACATCGAAAACCCTAATGTTGCAGCTCAGACCGTAGTTATATACTTTTATTTAAAACTTCGTGTATCACATCAGAGAAGCCGAATCCATTACGATCTATTACGATTTGAAATAATATGTGGAAAACAATACTTGCTGGTAAATTATGGCTACTCAACACTACTCTAAAATGTATTGTTATTGCTCTCTAGCATTGAATAGGGTTGGGCACATAATTAGGATGATACACATTTAATGTTGCTGAGTTTCTTTAAATATAATGCGTCTTTAAAACTTATTATTACTTGATTTGGATTCATTTAAGTTTATTCATGGATTTTCCTTTCTTTTAATCGGCATATGTGGTCTGTTAACTACTTTTATAGATATGTGCACAAGAAATTTTCAAAGGAATATAAAGGTACAATCGGTGCCGATTTCTTCACGAAAGAACTGAAGATCGGTGACCAGCTTGTCACTCTACAAGTGAGTTTTCTAGTTCATTATATATTCTTTTGTAGATTGTGTATATCTCATTGCTTTATGTGTTTGGATTGTAGATATGGGACACTGCTGGGAGAGAGCGTTTTCAAAGTCGTGGTGTTTCATTTTATAGAGGGTCTGACTGCTGTGTACTTGTGTACAATGTCAATCACATGAAATCATTTGACGCACTTGAGAATTGGCACGCGGAGTTTGTACAAAAGGTTTACCATGCCATCTCTATTTTTCTGATTTTGTTAATTTGTGTGACAAATTTGTGTTAATCTGTGTTAATTCAAAATAAGTATCAATAATAGATTCTTTTGAGTGCATTTGAGGTTTGTGGGACAAGTTATGATGGCAATAGGGAGCCTCGTATCTTTATGTGTATAGGATTAGTGATTGTAATTAGTTTTATTATTTCAGATAGCATGCTAATATTTTCAACTTCATGGCATTATTGATTGCAGCAGTAATTGATTTCTATTATTTCATATAGCATTCTAATAGTAACTATATTTGGCTATGTAATAATGTAATTACCATCCAAGAGGTTAAAAAACAACTTGTTTAGTTTTCTTTACTTGTCTTGGATCAGTATTACCATCCAAGAGGGAAATTGATTCTATACTTGCTAACATGACTAATCATATTGCATAATGTAATTTATGCATTGCTTGCTCAACTTCTTTTAACTTTCAAACATGTTCTAGAATTGGAGATGGTTTTTGCATGTGCATCGTTTGAAAAAGACCGGCAGAATGCTTATATTTCTTTGGTATCTGATAGGAATAGTGGAAAATACTTTTGTATTAAAAGAAACAAAGGGCGTACCTCCTACAATGGTTAAGAATTATTAAAGGAAACTGATTTTGATGAATAACCCCTAACACACGAAAATGGAGAACAGAGACGAACCAGTGAAAATGGTAAGCTCCTTACGCTCTACACAATCCAAAAACCCATTCAGGAATCGCCTAGCTCCCCAGTCTGTTGCCTCCTTCTGAATATGCAACCCCTTCCCCTCCAGTAGCATAATACAGGGAACAATCTCCCTTTCCAGCATCCTGACATTCTATGAGGCCAAAGTCTCTTGTAACCTAACCCATTAGCGTTGCATCACGGACAGCTTGAACTTCCTCTACACAATCCATATTTCATAGAGGCCATAGTCTTTATATTATTGGGGCTTTTAGCCTATTTTTCTATCACATTTTACTGTTGTTTCTCTTTTCCATTCTTCACTGGTTGCCTTAGTAAGTTTCCCTTCTATCTGGCAGTTTTGCTCTCTGCTCAAGTACTCAAGTGAAATTTAATGGGATCTAAATCCTGAAAAATTCAAACTAGAGATCTATGATAAGAAAACAGATAAAATGATAGAGAATTTTCATATTTTTATTGATTCCCAAAATCTGAACTGATTTAGGTTACAAGTATTTGTACATTGGCTTATCATTACTATAGGTTGATAGTAACCTTCACGCACTCTAAAAAACTGAGACAGTTTACAACTATCAGGAACTAACCTGTAACATGTGACACGTTACCGGCTGTCAAGGCCTAACTGAATGGTGCCAATGTGGAACTAAACAGGCTGTCATTGCTTTGAGACAAAAGAACCTTATACTCCCACATCCTTGGTCCACTATACTAAGATAGTACATATTGTTACATTCATGGCTTCCAACAATCATTGTTCGATGCTTGATTTTGGTTTTTTGCTTTATTATATATCAATGGCAGACCATGGCGGAGAGACAAAAATCTGACATACCGGCCGATGTATGGTGCTGCCATATCTGAGTATGGCACCGTGGCACCACCGTCCTTCATAAAATTGGCCACTGGAAATCCAAAAACCCGCCACCGCCATCTGCCATGGCGCCACTATGGCCGATATTCTTATTCTTATTGAATAAAACAATTTTTCTTGATTGTGTAACCTGGACTGCTCTGTGTAGTAATTTTTCGGTTTGAAGATATTTGAGCCCACGAGATATTGGAAGTTCATTGAGCTGATAAACTTGTTATAGTTAACTGTCAGAAATTAACCTGCAACATGTGACACGTTACAAGCTGTCAAGGCCTTACGGACTGGTGCCAATGTGACACTAAACAGGATGTCACTACATTGAGACAACATAACGTTATACTCACACATACTTGGCTCCCTATACTAAGATAGTACATGTTGTTACATTCATGGCTTCCAGCAATCATAGTTTGATTCTAGTTTTTGGTTTTTTGCTTTATTATTTATCAATGTTATCGGTGGCAAACCATGGCCAAGAGCCAATGTTATCTGACATACCACCGACATATAGTGCCAAAATATCTGAGTATGGTTCCATGGCGCCGCCATCCTTCGCAAAGTTGACCATGGCGGAAAGCCAAAAACCCACGGTAATCTCTGCCATGGCGCCGCTATGGCCGATATTTAACAACACAGTTATATCTAATAGTTTCTTTATATTCTTATTTAGAACTTCTAGATATCCTTTTCCTTTCTTGTCATCCTTGAATTTCTATTAAGTAAATTATACAACCTGGATCATGGATTTTTTCTGGGTGAATGAAGCAGTCAAATTCTTCTATTTGAATATATCACTGCTTGATTTGTTAAGTAATTGGACTGCTCTGGTAATAATTTTTCTCTTCGAAAAGGTTTGAATCCACATGATGTTGAAATTTGTAGATACGACAAATTTATAACAGTTAGTTCAGTGACAGTGCGTAGTGTCGAAACCTTAAGTCTCTACATTATTTTCATTCTTTGATTTCTCTATGGACATCAATGTTCCTTTTCAAAATATTACACATCTTTCAGTTTTTTTTTTTTTTCCATTGAAGATAGGCATTGGTTAAGATTAATGTTTTGTGACACAGGGAACCCCTACTGATTCTACGACTCCTCCAATTATACTGCTCGGAAACAAAGTAGATGTTGATGGGGGGAGCAGTCGAGTGGTAGGCAAAAGTTATTGATCTTATAGTATATATTTCTTCATCTCCTGCACAAGGGACTAATTATGTTCTGTACAGGTTTCTGATGAGAAAGCAAGGGCGTGGTGTGTTTCGAAAGGGAACATTCCTTACTTTGAGACATCGGCAAAAATGGACTTCAATCTTGATGCTGCATTCTTATCTATTGCCATGTCTGTTTTAGCCAAAGAGCGTGACGACATGTAAGATTTTCTTTTGATTGACATGCTGATATACAATAACACACACACACACACAGAGTTAACTGTTTCTTGCTTTTCTTGAATATTAATATTTAAGAGTTGGCCTTAGTGTAGTACCTAAACCAGAGAATTGTGCATTTCAGCTTGTAGTTATATTACACGACTTATCATATTTATAACGAAATGATAATAGGTCGAAATGTTGATAACGAGCCATATTGAAAGTACTGAACAGGGTGTTTGAGATATAGTTAATTTGCTTAAACATTTTCATGTACTCATTGAAAAGAGCAAGTTGAAATGATCTTGCAATAAACATGAGTATTCTGACTACTCTTCTATGAAAAATCATTAATTGAAATCAACTTCTGTACGTCAATTTTCTTTAGAAGTTTTCTCATTTATCTTCTCCATAGACATTTATATGTTTTGTCAAATAGAAGCGATAGCAACGTTGTAACGCTGTAGCATAACAGACTTTGATGAATCTGCTATGAATACTGCGAGGCTAACCTAATTTCGCTATTAAGGCAATAGCAGAAGCCGCTATACTAGTTTCTACTAGCGGACTATTGCTTGTATATTTAATATTTATCATTTCAACTATATTTGACTGCAACACTCTCTGCTACTAATGCTAGACTGTACCTCAATTAGTGCAATGGTGTAGTTTGATTAGTGTATAGTGTATACATTGAGTTATTGAACAATAACTGGTGCAATTCTGAATCATTATATGCATCACACACCAGTAACTTGCTATTTAGTATGTAGCCTCTCTTAAAAATTGTAAAAGCTTCTATTTGATACATAGTCACTTTTGTTAAAGAATATATGTTGAGAGCTTAATAAGTGCTTTTCTTGTCCAAAAAATCATCAAGGGCACTAAAAATTGTAGCACATTTGAGAGCTTCTATTTGAGAAATCTCAACTTCATAGGCCTCCAAAACATTAGTCGTTTCAGAGCTTAAGAAGTACTTTAATTATATTCTGTTCTCGCTTCTGATGTTTTATGGTTTTACCACAACTTGATATATTTTCCTTTTAAAATGATCGTTACGAAAGAATATAGAACTTCCTGGTTAGATTTTTATTTGAAGTTCGCATTATTATTTTCCATGAAGACACAGCTAGAAATCACATGGTTTCTTTGGGTCTTTGTCTGAGTTTGGTTGCCTGGAAAAGTTTATTTTTTAGAAAGAAACCCAAAGGAGAAGCTTAGAATTTCAGATAATCTTTGTTTCTGCTATTTTTGTAATAGACACAAGATATCTGTGTAGTCTTTTGCATTATTTTTCGGTTTTTTTTTTTTTTTTTTTGTAGAGG
>Ga0228710_1006422_pt1 | contig 17809 bp, 16 predicted proteins | sample MedpolnodulmetaG_FD_177995 | JGI IMG/M metagenome (GOLD analysis project Ga0228710, IMG submission 177995) | Root nodule microbial communities from Medicago polymorpha collected in Santa Monica, California, United States - pink nodules | ecosystem: Host-associated > Plants > Roots > Nodule...
AAGAGAAAGAGCCGTTGGGAATTTTCTGAAAATCAATCAATTTGGTCCTTGGCAATTTTCTGAAAATCCATCAATTTGGTCCTTGGAAATTTTCTGTAAATCAATCAATTTGGTCCCTGCTTACGTGACATCTGAGGTGTTAAGCCTTGTAAGAGGTTAACGTTACACGTCACCTCCGTTAACAGACCAACTTAACGGAGGGACTGATTTGATTGACATTTTGTAAATTCAGGGAGTAAATAGCTATTTCGCAAAATCCAGGGACGAATTTGGCCGATTCGTTAAAATTCAAGGACGAATTTGAGGTATTAGTCTAAAGATAAACGTCAAACTTTAAAAGATAAGGGAAGCGAGATGACACAAATTATTTATCTTGGTTCACCCCATATTACGTCCAGTCCCCTAGCACTTCCAAGTGATTTTTCCACTATAATCAAACCTTATTATAAAGACAACCTAGTCCTAGATATCCTTGCCTTAGATCTATATGACTTCCTAATCTCAATCCAGAGATTTAAAAATAGTGATTACAACAGTTGTGTTTATATAAACTCTAGGTGTGGTAAACAAATTAAGCACAATACACTAAAATATATCTGTTTTGATTTTCTTTAACTATTATAAGGTATATACTATGAACAAATAAGAATTCCAAGTACAATAGTATATGAATAGGTTAGAATGTGCATCATTATGTGTGTAAGTCAATAACCTTCTTCAGACAAAACTTGTCCTTAATGAAGTTCGATCTCCGTTGCTGAAGAAATCTTTGTCTTTGAATGTCTGATTGAATGTTGTGATATTTTTAATTAATTGTAGTCAACGAATCAACCATTCATTTCCATAAACGATGCTCTTAATGAAATTTACTCAATTACATAAGTCAGAACAAAGTTTTTTTTCTTAGCAAAGAGTTGTTGCTTACATCAGTGATGTGTTTTTGAGTCAAACGCTTGATACAAAGGATCTCCGGTCTAGAGGCTTGCACCATAGAGCGTTGATTTTCATAAAGGTTGACCTTAATCTTGATATGGAGCCTTGTTATTACATATGACACAAAGCTTCACATTAAGGTCTGGAGCATTGATCATAGTCCATAACATTGACCAGGTCCAAAGGCAGAATTTCATTTACCTAGAATTTCCTGCACACTTAAACACATATTAGAGGATCCTAATTGTTCTTATATGCTTTGTTATCATCAAAACTTATATAAACAACAAGAAATAAAGTATCGATCAATTAAATACAACTCTAAAGAAAATAATTCCTTATATTACTCGGTAGGTCTTGTTGTTTTCTATAATCTTTTGTTTGATAATTTTTTTTATTTAAATTTTTGGTTTCTTATGAATTGTCTTTAGGTACGAAGATTGGAAGGATGACATCAGTGTATTTTCAACCTTGACATAAGTTTCATCCTATGAATATGGAAACGTGGCTGGGTGGTACAAGCATATTGATGCTTTGACTATAGTGTATATGTTCATGAGAAATCTCTGGATATAACAATTTTAAGAAATTTTATGTTGTTCACCATGTGGATTGGACTCAGTCAGTTAAACTGAGAAATTAGATGTTTCATTTTTAGATGATGGAGATTAGCTCAACTACATTAACAGATCCAATAATTAGGATCCATATTAGACTTCTAACTTTGATATCCATTTCATTAATAGAACTCTTAATCTATAATTATAAAAAAAAAGAATTCAGGGATTGGGATTAAGGATTGGTAGGGAGAGACCAAGCTCTCAAATTCTTGGAGGGGAGAGAACTAAGACTCTCAAATTTCTTGGGATTATACTTTAATATTACTATTAATTTATATATTTTATACATCAATATCTATCAACTAATATTCTGTTACTTCTGCCCTTAGAGTCATATTGCTAACAATTTCTTCAACTCATATTCATACTTCATGTTATAAAAAACTTTTCAAAGAATATAAATTGTTGACGTAGGGAAGTTCCATGTTCCGATATTTGTCCGTATTGCGAAAAAAATTATGAAAATGAATGGCATGTATTTATGGGATGTGATGAGGCAAATCTAGTTTGGCAGGAGGCGGGTCTGCATGCATGATGGAGCTGCTAGTCTTGCAGCGTGTCTGTTCTCTTTTTTGTGCAGATTTGCGGACAACGTTTGCAACGGAATAGCAATGATGCATTTGGCGTCGAAGAAACAACAAAGTGTGGGAGACAAAACAACAGCCTATCCGATCAATTTTGAAAATGGCGCGGGATTCTTTGTTGGAAGCCCCAATTGTCAGAATAGCAGCGCGGCAACCAGCAGGAGGTGCGATGGCAGCCACCGTTAGACGGGTATGTGAAGTACAATATTGATGCAGCATTATTTTCATGATCAACAATGTTTTGGAATTGGAATATATATTTGGAATGCTCAAGGTCATTATGTCAAAGCATTAACAAAGAGGTTTGAGTACTTTCCCACTCCTTTAGAAGCAGAAGCATTGGGATTAAGGGAGGGTATAACTTGGCTTGGGGAATTAGGATTATCCATGGTGCAAATTGAGCCAGATTATAAGCTAGTGGTGGAAGCCATCATGGATACATCAAACAACAAATATGAGTTTGGCAATATTTTGGCTAATTGTAGATCACTGTTATTACAACATTTTCTAAACTTATAAACACATAAAGATAATCAAATTTTTAAACTTCATGCTATACGTGTGGACTCGATAGACGGAAAAATATATGTAAAAGAAATTCATAAAAAACTAGAAGTCCCATATCTACACAGTCCATCTCTCTCATTCCGATGTGATTTGGTTAATTCATGTGTCTTCTGCATAGAAACATGTCAGGAGCCTCCGTTTGCATGTGTCAAATTCATCGACAATCACTCACCACCCACGTCGGCCTCGGGTGTCACAATATGCCATTTTGAAGAAATAAAAGACATACAAGTATCCTAAGCATAGATAAATTCTGAGAGACTTGGTAAAAAAAAATTAATTTTAACTCTCAGTAAATTAATCAGAGTTGTTTTCTAAGTTTGTTGTCATCGTGAAATTCATACAGGTGAGACAATGCACGAACACACTATAGTGTAAATTTGTTTTCATACCAACAGTTGATGTAGGCACCACTCATCAACACACATAACAAAACGTAGAGATCAGATCATGGAATGCTGTGAATATATATACTTTTTGTCAATACAAATTCTGAATCATTAATTGGTAAAATTTGACCAAGATAAGCATACATACAAGCAAGCAAATGGTAATTTCTTATCAAAATTGAGAACATGACTTTTTCTGTATGAATATGAAATTAAATAACACGTGACTGTCAATATATCAAGACTCATTGATACTGCTTGCTGATTCAAGTCCAGATGTGCTCTTCTAGGCTGCAATGTTAAATAACACAGTGAGAACTGAGAACAGACTTTGAGCCAAGTGATCATACCACAACCCCAAGAATGGTATTGAAAAGTGAAACACATCAAGTCACTAACAAAAACATGACAAAACAATGTAACAACTAACAAGGCAGCAAACATCATATCATCCATTATACTCCAATCCAGATAGTACTTGTATATATGCTAACAATGTGACTAACTCGAGAGTTTAATTTACTGAGCATTATGGCGTGTGCTCGAACTGTGACATTGGGTGACGTAATGACGAGACAGTTACATTTTAGGGGCACAACTTGAGCCGAAGGAACATACAATCAAACTAATGGTCCGACAAATTTAGAAATTCAATCCAAATTAGATTACTTCAATTTGACAGTCCAAAATTCGGAATCATTAGAAATCCAATAGTTGTCAAAATTGGACCAACATAAGCATACAATCAAGCAAATGATAATATCTTATAAAAATTGAGCAATTAAATAGATCCAGACTCATTAAATAATGAACATAAAGTACTTCACTAAATTCAAGAGACAATCTAACAAGGATATTGGTAACTGCTTGCCGAGGTCCAGGTGTGCTCTTCTAGGCCAGTTGAGAACATTGATCATACCAAAAGTCCAACCAGGAAATAATAAATTCAACACATGATGGTGCCACAGTTTCAAATAACAAAAGCCAATAAGATAATAAATTCAAACAATCATTTGAAGACTCTGATAACTAATTTTACTTAACTTGAGTCCATGACTTTTGAACTCGAAATTTCTTCATCTTCCATATAACAAATTGGTTCCGTCGATATTATGAGAAAAACACAGGCACAACACCAGCACAGAAGCATATGGCTCTACATGCGGCACTTCATCAAAACCTTGAGGGGGCAACAGCTCGAGTATGTCTTTGTCCCGAGATCAACCGAGATGATCACAAATTGGTTGATTCTAATAGATTTCTAAACATAAAAAGATAATAGACACTTGAAGTAAACAACTATGTGCATTTTTAGGAAACAATAAGAATGTCAAAAGAATTGCTTTCTTTAATTCCAGAAATATGCATCATTCCTAACTAGCCTTTCATCTTATGTAAACATCAAGTTAAGATAAACACATAATTTTAGATAATTTCTACATTCAAGATATAAAAGTCCTATTATGCGTAAAGGTTTATGTCAACCTTAGCTAGGGTTAGGATATCTAACAATTGAAAAATACTTTCGACATTACCACAATTTTAGTAGTTTTCACTTTGCACTCATCTTGCAACAAACCCAAACCCATACCCACACCCACACCCGGTAAAAGCGGGGAAAACCCGTCAATATGGGTTTGGTTCGGGTGGGTTACCACATGTATGGTTTTGGTTGCCATGCTTAGTGCCAAAGCATGTTCAATCACGTCTCTTCTTTCCATTTACCAGGTTTTTAATATATATGAGAACATTTGTAACGGGAAATTAAGTAAACTCCCGCAATGACATATCTAAAGTTTTTAATCTTCTTTTCTAAAACCTGCCAGCAGTTTACATAGGATTTGGGAGCCTATCTTCTCTTCTAACCATCCTTTGCCAAGGAGTAAAATTACTCTTCCCAGATTAGCCCCATTGATGAACACATACATACTATTAACACGCTGAGTAATGTCGAGATCTGCTCTTCTGGGATGCAATATTAAAAATCGTCGTAATGACTGTGATAAGCCAGGCTCAAAAATGTGTTTGACTTGCCAACTTTTTTCTTTGTAATAAAATTCCTACTCATGTGACTGTTAATACTTAATAGGAAAGGGAAAAGAGGGTTTTTATAAAGCCAAATCATCATACCACAATCCCATCAAAGGTATTGAATTGTGAAACAAACCAAGTCAATAACAGAAACATGACAAACAATGTAACAACTAACAATGCAGCAAATATCATATCATTGATTTTACTTCAATCAAGATACTTGTAGTATGCTGACTAAGCCTGAAAGAAATTGTTCCCACTTCAATTTATGTACCAACGAAAAATAAAAAAACTTATTCAAGTTTCCCCTATGAAATAATTATGAGATATACGATGTGTAGTAAAATTCTTATGTCCTAAAAGAAGTTAAACAGACAGAAGGAAATAAATTTATTACGAAATGACAAGAATTTTAAAACAGCATAAGGAATTAGCATAGCTTCAAACAAGTAAATTTTTGAAAAGAAACTTATTTTCAATTAGTCGAAACCAAGCTTTCAACATATTCCTTGGCAACAAACCACTGTATTTCTTTGGTAGTTTTAGCTTTCTCTCCTATATTAGCTCTCAAATTATAGAAAATTGCCTGCTCAGCTTCATCCCATACAACTATAAGTGTATTGCCATCCTCAGAAAGACACAATGGGAACAAGACGAAGCCCCTAACGGCATCATAATCAATTGGGAGACTCAGATAACAAATTTTGAGAAACTGAGTCCATGACTCTTCAACTTCAAATTCCTTCATTTGCCATATGATAAAATCAGTTCCATGAAAATCATGACAACAACAAAGGGAATCCATCAAAACAACAAGAGTTGGCGAAACAGGTGGCACGTTATCAAAACCCCGAGGGGGCAACAACTGACGGTCTCCATAGTCAAATCAAGCAAGATGATCACAAATTGGTCAATAGTAATAAATGGCCATTCAGATCAATAATCAGCATCAAATGGGAACTCATATCGAATGGCCAACCAATTAATTGTGCCACTCACACACATTCCACTATTCATGAACAAATGATGATAGAATGTACGACCATGGTCAAGAGGAACCACGGTGGCAGGGAAACTTTGAATATCTCTCCAACTATTTTCACGCAAATCGAAAACTCTCACTCTGTTATTATTTAGATGGAATGCCACAATCTTGTAAATGTCAGTGGAATTACAATAACCAAATGCGAACTTCCAAGATCTTAAAAGACACTCGCTTGATTGTGGCGTACCTAGTAGTGGAATACGGAAACAAAACCTTACGAGTAGGATAATGATGATTACGAAATTGAATGGCACTGTAGTGAAACTGAAAAAACACTGTTGTGTTAGATAATGTCCTGGTTGCTGGGTTCCATACATAAAGCAAGACCTCTCCAAATATAACGGTCCGAGAATAATTGAGCAAGCAAAGCAATCCATTGAAGGAACCAACAACAAAGAGGGGTTCCTTCACTACCTTGTCTTTCAATTGGAAGTTAGGGTTGTTGGGGAGGGTTATGGAGGTGTTGTCAAGTAAACCACATACTGGGAAAGGTATGATAGAACCGTTCCGCGAGTTAAGTGCAATGTGTTTGTTTCTTGCAGATCGTTTGAGGTGTAGTTTGACAAAAGTGGGATGAGAGATTAGGGTTTTCCATGACTTGCAGACGCATTTGAATTGCACAAGAGAATTTACAGGAAGGAATGATAGGACTTCGACGATAAGTTCATCAGGGAGGAATACGAGCGACTGGCTGGAGTGCAGGGAATTCATGAGGAAGGAATTCAGAGCTCTGCTGCTACAAATGCTGTGCTGTTGGAGTTTTTAAGACCGCAAACCCTAATTGATACTTAGAGGATTCATAGTCTATTGCTTTTTTGAGGGAAGGGTTCATATAGTCTATTATTGTTTTTTTGACACCCTATATTATTATTATTTTTAGTTTTGAGGCGAGAATAAATTATTATTATTAATATTAATTTTTTTGGACAAAAAACTATTATTATTTATCATCATTTATATTTTTATTTTTTTGCTAATATACTATTTCTTTTAGTTGACAGTTATCTTAATGTAAATGACTCCCTCCCGCTTCTTTTGAAGTGTCGTTTGCTATTTAATTCTTTTTGAAAGACGACATTTATTTGTTTTGTTCCTGTTTAAATGTTGTTTTGATATTTTAAGCTACAATTTGTCTTGTAAAAAAAAAAGCTACAATTTGTCAATTATATCTTTTCTCAATTATATTGTTTTCTTCAATAAAATAAAACTAACCAGTCATATGTATTTGAAAAATTGAAGTTTTTTTTTTGGGTTAAATATATTTTTGATCCTTATAAATATGTCAACTTTTCGTTTTAGTCCCTCTAAATTGTTTCAACTTTTAGTCCCTATAAATTTTTCAATCACTACTTTTGATCCCTATTTTTAAGTTAATTTTTATATTTTTTTAATTCAATTTTTCAGAAATGTCTAGAAAATTATAAAAATATTTCCCAAAAAATATTAGAATTTTTTAACAAAATATAAATTAAATATGAATTTTTAACCATAAAAAATATAAAAATTCATGTTTTGTTAAAAAATTCTAATTTTTTTTGGAGAGATTCTTATAATAATATGAATTTTTCTGCAAAATTTTATTCAAAAATATGAATTCTACATATGAGTTTACTTTAAAGGAGAGACCAAAAGTGAAGATTGAAAATTTTTGAGGGACTAAAAGTTGAAGAATTGTTTTAGAGGGACTAAAATGAAAAGTTGACATATTTATAGGGACCAAAAACATATTTAACCCTTGTTTTTTTAAGCATTTTTTTTTACCTATAATAATGGATCCATAAAGAGTAGAAATTCTATAAATAAGATTTTAACATCGTTAAAAATTAAAGTGCAAATTAGAAGAACAATCCAAATTTATGTCACACGATATGAATCTAGGATTGGATGAAGACATAGTTGAAGCCTAACTTTTGATTAAATAAGTTGTAGGGAAGTTGAAAAGCATATTTATATTTCGATTAATGTGAAGTTAAAATTATTTATTTTGCTTAACAATTATAAAAAATTATTATGGAAGAGATAAAGTGTGTGAAAAAAAAACGAGTTTGTTGAGGAGAGGAAGAAAGTATATCAATTAGGGGCGTAATGGTTCAGTTTTAATCGGTTTTTAGTCAAAAAACTGTCTGAAAAACCGATGAAATCTTCATCAGTTTTGTTTGGTTTGATTTTCATTATTTTTCAAAAAAGGAATCAAACCAAACTAATCGGTCTGGTTCAGTTTGGATCGGTTGATTAGTTTGTTTGAAAATACAATTAAAAAAAAATCTATATAGTCACAAATTTGTATTTCATGCATATTCAATTATTTGTATTTCATAGTTTATTTTTCATGTTCTCTATATTTCAAACAACTTCATATAACTAACAATACTCAAATATTTCATACATCCATGATGCATTCATCAAACATAACTTTATCAAACTCAAATATTTCAATCATCAATGATTCATATATCTATCATTCATCAAACACAAAAATTCTGGAAAAAAAAACATCCTGAAACTAAAACATACAAGAGATGGACGATCTCAATGATGGTGAGGAACAATGGGTTACATGTGGGTGTCAGCTAGGGTTTTTCTTTTAGTAGAAATGAAGTTGAGTCTGAATGATGAGATGAGATTTTTTATTTTTTGGAAAAGTGATGAGATGAGAAAAAATGAAGGGATTAAGAAGTATTTTATGTTGAGATTTAACTTTAGGCCTAATCATAAGTTTGTGTGAGGAAATATAGTATTAGTAAAATGAGAAGTGGAGTTGACATCGGTTTAATTCGTTGGTTCTTTTGTATCTCAAAATAAAAAATTCATAAAACATTTTCAAACTACAAAAATGCGATGAAGGTAATTATAATAACTTATGGAAGTTTAGGTTTTTATTTGTGACAAGCAGAAGACCGAGCCAATAATTTTTAATAATAAGTGAGTCTAAAACAAATTTTAGTATATGAGATCTTTTGTTGAACTCTTTTTCATTTCCTGTGTACTTTTCATCCTAACAATATACTGAACCATAGAAAAACTTTTGATATGAATTACAATTAATTTAATTTCAATTCGAATGATGCAACAATTCAAATGATGCAACAATTCAAATGACGAAATATATTGTGTGTTAATATAAATATATAAGTGTGTAATTGGAATAATAAAAAAACTAGAATGATGCAACAATTCAAATGACGAAACTTTCCAAAAATATATTTTGCAAATATCTCCAGCCAAAAGAAAAAGTAAAAAGCTCAAAACTATGCCATTTCAACAATCTTATTTATTTCAAACAAATTTGTTTATAGGAAACAACTTGTTTAAGGATCATCTTAAAAACAGACATATGAATGTTCACGCCAATGAACTTTCACCTAGCCGACGATGAGCCGTTGGATCTTGGTGTGCAAGTTAGCTAGTAACCCTTTTATATAGAAGTTTGGCCTCCTTGTTTTCTCCTAAAGTATCGCTTAGAATTGGCTCCACCTTGCTCTTCATGATAGGAGGATACATAACAATATGGATATATGGGTCGAGCCTGACCATACAGTCCACAACTCCCTAAACACGAAACCTAAAAAGGTGGAATGCTTAAGATTCATGAGATTCAAACTTAGGATTTTATAGTTGAGTGCTTAGCCATCCAAGCACGAAGCTTGAAAGATTGATCAACATCAAGTTTCATACAAAAAAATTGATCAAACTTGAAGTCCCTTTAAATCCCTTTTGCTACCCCTATTTTAACACACTTATGAAAATAGTTTTCCTTTATAAATTCTAACTTTTTGATCTCTCAAGTATTACTTTTGTTGAAATTTTGGTCTCGACTCAGATTCTAGACCTAAAAGTGGTGATGTGACAAGTTTTTTGGTCCTCAAATATCCACTTTATCAGCTTCTATTTAAAAAAAAAATTGAAACACTTTCTATGTCTATGATTCTTCTTACATTGAGTTTAAAAGTGTTTTGCGTTTTCAGATTTAGGCTCCGTTTGGATTGATGGTATCGAGTAAAGAGGGGTTTAATGGAATAAAATAGAATGGAGTGGAACATGGCATAATGAAATAGAGATTCATTTCATTGTTTGGATATTTTACGATAGAATTTAACAAAGTTGGTATTTCGTTGTTGTGAAAGTGGACATAATGGAATGAATTATAGTTTTTTTTTATTTCATTTTTACCCTTATTTAACAAAACATGATTATATAAAATATATCACACTTTACTTAAATAATTAAAATTGTATGGTTTAAAATTCTATCGAAACATAAAAGCAGCATTGACATGACATTTTGAAAGAAATTCATAAAAATGACATAGACAAGCATTACGCACACCAACCATAAAAATGTTAACAATTATATAGCACAACAATGGTTTTGCAAGTGCCACATACATTGATCATGCAACACAATGGAATCAATATAAAAAATAAAATAAAAATTAGTATACTAGGAAAAATACCCTCTTACTAGTAACCGGTAGCCTATATAGAAGCTTAACTTTGATCTTGAGATAGAATTCTCTTCATTTTCTCTCATCATTTATTCTCTACATAGCTCGAGAGTTTACCTCAACTCGTTTTACCAGGTAAACTCGACTCGAGAACTCGTACGAGTTTACCTAAAATTAAAATTAAATAAAATTTATTAATTTACATGACATATGTAAACTAATATAATATTGTAAATAGTCCAATAGTGCAGAATATGACTAAATTATAAAGGTTTTCAACCACCATAATAAAACATATAAAACATTCTTTAAAAAAAAAAAATATAAAACATTATGTTCAACTAAACATCAAAATACAAAATAAACTTGCAAAATCATAAGTCTCTTAAGTCTTAAGTTAACCATCTAAAAAGGCAAGTTTCACAAGTTCCTAAAGTGGTTAATAAAACTATATAAAAAAAAAAAATTAGATCTATATTCCGAATTTACTCGAGTTTGACCGAGATAACTCGAGTCAAACTCCTCAAACATTCCGATTTTACCAGAAATTGAGTTTACCTCTGAGTTGACACGATGTTGGTACCTAAAAACGTAAACTTGCTAAACTCAGCGAGTTAACACTCGATTTGTGGAACATTGTCTCCATCAATATAGTTTTTTAATATTTTGGGGTGTAAGTAAATTTAGATTTATTCAATGTCACATTTTTGCATTTATATTTCTAAAACTATAATAATGGAACAAATGGAAATAATAAAAAGTGGAGAAAATTTTAACTCTTTTATCTCAAGCCACCGCAAGATGCATCGAGATTCTTAAATAATTATAAATTCATAATCATAAAAAGTTTTTGTTATTCATAGAACTACAATGTTTACTTACAATTGAATCTATATATTCACCACATTTTACTATAGATTTCTCAATTAGAACAATCGTATAATTCTTCACTTGAAAATATCAGAATAAACTCACAGATGTTTGTGGAAAAATTAAATTAAATAAAAACTTCTAAAAGAAACTAGATGCAAACAATAATTGCTTCCACACTTGTGAGTGAATCAACTATGTCAAAGTAACACAGTTTGTCAGTTATAAGTAAACATTTAACAAGTCACCTTGATAAAGAGACATAAACCATATTTTTTGAACAGCTAAAAGTTTATTGAAAGAACTCAACATAAGCCCAAGAAATAGCCGAGGAAGAGCCAAAAAACTAGAATAAATCATGCATTGAAGAGTATGAATGCATGTGAAATTAAATAATCTGTGACATAATTGGTTTATCCAAAAGATGATATTGAATGAAATATGTCCAATGGATTCAATAGATCCAAACTCATTAAAAAGTAAATATAAAGTACTTCAACCATATCCATCCAATATGGGTGACATTGATAACAAGCTGATTCAATTCCAGATGTGCTCCTCTGTGCTGCTGCAATACAAACAAACAAAAAAAAAATGCGACTTCTACTATATAAACACTACTAATATGTGATCCATCTGATGCGGGACTTCCATTTTTTTTTCCTTCCAATTCACACAACACTAGTTTTACTCAACATAGGAATTTGTGTTTCGTCTTTTAACTCAATTTCCACATATATTCCAACAGAAACTTAAGTAGCTTTAGGCATAAAACTGTCATCAACTCAATCAAAGCAGACAGTTGCTTTATTGACATTCAATAGTTCCTAGAAACACAAGTAAAATACTAAAATACCTCTAGCGGTAGTTAACTACCGCTGACTTATAACTAGAAAACCGGCAGTAGTTAACTACCACTGGATTTTTTAGTCTTTTACATGTGTTTCTAGGAACTATTGAATATCAAAAAAGCAATAATAAAAAAGTTTGCTTTGATTAATCTATTGTGAACAAGCCCAAAACATTCACTATCAAGTTTAATGATGCATATGCTAAATACAAGCATGTGAAATAAAATGATTTGCTTGTGAACTGCTCCCAAATTTTGGTTTGAAGAAGCAAAATTAATGAAGTGGCAAGACGTGATCAAGTTGAATTTTACTCAAGAATCCAAAAAAAATTAGAGGTCATTGTTAAATTAGAATTGCCATTCAGTTACACTAAATCAAAAACTCATAATTTTGTACCAACATTGATAAGGTATTCTCATTACTCATTAGTTATTGATGGTTAATTTATTAACAAGCTGATGCAAAAGTCAAATTATTGATCGATAGACATAAAACAAAAAGAAACTAGATTCTTGTAACTGCAAGTAGAATACTAGTAGTTAGCTATTACATTAATCATAATCATAAATTCATAATAGTAGTTAGCTATGCCTAACTGCATGCTTAAGGTTAACCACTATGATCATGGTTCTCAAAATCAGAACTTTACTTCAGGTCGAAAGGGAATAACAAAATCGGTACTCGTAAAATCGGAATCAAAATCGAAGGATTTTACCAACAAAAAAAAATACTAAATATATGTTATAAATGGTATATAGTCATAAATGAGTTAGTTTATAAGAAATCATCAAATTGCAATCAAAATCAATAGATTTTGCCTCTTTTAAGATTCTATTATGGATTTGAGTCGTTGAAGGTGAAGAAAGTCGCAAAATCCTGAATTTTAGGATTTAAGTAAGGATTTTGACAACTATGATTAATAAAGGAAACAATTTGCTCAAGCAAAGACAAAGCTTTATCAGATTTTGGATTAAAGAGATGAAAAACATGTCCTTCACCTTTTGTCTCAATCACATCAACAACACCACCATAACCACTTTTCTCAAGCAACTCCTTATAATACCAACCTCTATCCTTCATCAAATCATTCTCAGCAACACAAACCAAAACTCTCTTACAACTCAACCTCCCCAAATTCTTATCCTTACCCGGATTCAATAACGGGTCATCGGATCCCGAACTTGTTGGACAAACAAACCGCCATAAATTATCCACAAAAGATAAATATTGTTCAGGTTTCTCAGCCTCAGATCCAACTCTTTCCACGCCCCAAAAGAATGCATGAACCAAAACAATCCCTTCAAGGTTAATCCCTTGAAGCCCTTCAGTTCCAACACGAATAGCCATGTGGTGTGCAATGTTTGCACCAGCACTGTCTCCTGCAAAGAAAACTTTTCCAAAATCTGCGTAACTGTTGATCCATTCATCACAACCATTTCCATGCAAATGAGAAGCCACCCATTTGAGGGAAGTCCATGAATCTTCGTATGCTATAGGAAGAGGATGTTCTGGGGCTCTTCTGTAATCAACTGAAACAGCGATTACATTAGCTTGAGAAACAATGGTGTTGAGGTAATTGTGGTATGTTGGTGAGAAAGGTGTTTCTACGCAGAAACCACCACCGTGGAAGTAAACAAGGAGAGGGAGTTTTTGGTTTGGAAATTGATCGTTGATGGGTATGGGAATGAAGATTCTGGCTGATATGTTTTTATCTTTTGAGATGAGAATGTCTTTGGATTCTACGTTTGTTGTTGGATCAAAAGATGGAGGTACAATGTCGGATCCTGAGAGTCTTTCTATGTGACCGTCTTTGTAGACTTTTATCATGGGTGAGAGATCAAGGACTACTTCATCAGAGCTTGAATCCATGGGATAGAGATATGGCGAAGAAATTTGGGTTTCTTGTTTTTTAGAGATGGAAGGAGTGGATGATAAATAATAAAACAGCAATATTATTTGAACAATCATTTCTTGTGACAACTTGTTGGACAATCAAAAAAAATTGGGTAGTGACACAAAAATCAAAGCAATAGAGAGATAAAGTAGAAGAACAATAGGAGTAAGAGAGAAAGTTAAGGACAATGTTAGTAAGAGAGAAAGTTAAGGACAATGTGAGTAAGAGAGAATGTTGTTACAAAAAGTTGTCGTTGTTCAAATATTATTTTTCATACTAAAAGATAATGTTGAAAAGTATGACAAATGGTTAACTTTGGTTGGTGATTCATGCCTTTAAACACTACACGCCTCATGTTTATAAGCAATTTTTACTTTTCAGATTCATTAAACGGTAGATGTATTTATACTTTATTTAGTTCAAATATATCAATTATTCAATGAATTTAAAAAAAGAATATTTGTTTATAAATGTGATCGAGGAAATATTTTTCAAGAATTAACATCACCAACTACTTATTTTACAAGAGTTTAATTTTGATAGTCAGACTAACATGTGTCCTAAGGTAGAGCAAGTATCATGGTTTCGTCGTTCGAAGGATCCTAGGGGAATCATCGTTGATGATCGTGCTTATGAGTCACGCTTTTTGAAGCATTGTTTGTTTGTGCATGTTGCCATCTTTTGTGGTCCTTTTGAATGATGGGGCCCTTTAAGCAATGGGTTTACGAGATTCAAGAAAGATTGTGGTTGTTATTTCCCCAGTCTTGATTATAGATTGTTGGATTAATGCTGAAGAAATCCAGCAGCTTTCCTCAATGTACAGTGTTCCCGAGATCTTTAATAAGGGTATTGAAAAATGTAAAACAACATATCATCCATTAATAGTAGGTAAATTCAATTAACCCTGAAAGAAATTGTTCAAAATTCAATTCTGATACCAAAGGAAAAAATAACTTATTTCAGTTTCGTCTGCAAAATAATGTGTAGTAAAATTCCCATGACTCTTTTAACAAGTCACCTTGATAAAGAGACATAAACCTTATTTTTTGAACAGCTAAAAGTTTATTGAAAAACACTGCAGCAGCTGGACTCGAAACAAGTCAGAGTAAACATATACAAAGAGCAAAGCAACCCATAAAAACTCGAATCAGATCCCAAAACAAAATTCTCGCAGAGTGCACTAGGGTCCTGATATATCCTAGCAAAAATTACCCCATAAAGGACCAATTTAAAACTAAAAAAACTAATCCGATACAAACGTTTAACTTAAAGAACCCCATAATCTATTTAGCCTATAGAAAACTATCAAGGGAGAGCACTGATATATCATGCATTGAAGAGTATGCATGAACTTGCGACATTGTAGAAATGGTATACACTGAGAGTGGATCAAGAGACCAAGTCCTATAAGTAAAACAATTACTCTTCCAACTTCCACGATATCCATCAACTCATAACATACACACATAAGGTAGGGATCATTAGAAATCCAATAGTTGGCGAAATTGGACCAAGATAATCATACAATCACGTAAATTGTAATTTCTTACAAAAAATGAGCATATCATATTTTGTTTTGTATGAATATGCATGTGAAATTAAATAATCTGTGACATAAACGGTTTATCCAAAAGATGATATTGAATGAAATAGGTCCAATGAATTCAATAGATCCAAACTCATTAAAAAGTAAACATAAAGTACTTCAATAAATTAAAAAGACAATCTATGGATTCAATTCCATATGTAGTAGTGCTAGCAACTTCCACCATCCATCCAATATGGGCAACATTGATAGCAGGCTGTTTCAATTCCAGTTGTGCTCCTCTATGCTGCTTCTGCAATACAAAAAAAAAAGAAGTAAAAAAATACATTGAGAATCACAACTTCTAAAAGAAAAAGGAAAAACAGTCTAATAGCAGAATGAAATGTGAAAACAATGCAAGTGTGTTAAAATTTCCATAATTCCTTTTAAGAAATTACTTTGACATTTCCACAATAAATGAAGATAAACACACAAAAGCCAACAAAAGCAATGGAATCCAAATTATCCGTCAATATAGCAATGGTGGCACATTTCAAACAAACTTATAAGACAGAAGCCAATAAAATGATATGAATTGACAAGGATTTTAAAACAACATAACAAATAATCAACAAAACAAATTCAAACAAGTAAATCATAATAAAGAAACTTATTTTCAACAAGTTGAAACCAAACTTTCAACATAATCCTTAGAACGAATCCATCTTATAGAATTGGTAATTCTAATTTGTTCTGCTCTATTTTCTGTAAAATTATACACAATTGGATAATATCCTTCCTCGTATGCCAGTATCAACTTATTGCCATTTTCAGAAACACATACCGGGAAAATAAACAACTTACACCAATATGGGAGCCATTCAGCAGTCTGATAACTCGGGAGAAAAGCATTTTGAAGACTTTGATAACTAATTTTAAGTAACCGAGTCCATGACTCTTCAATTCCAAATTCCTTCATCTGCCATATAACAAAGTAGTTTTCCTCAGTATTATGAGAAAAACATAGGTAATCCATTAACACAGAAATAGACGGTTCCTGTTGTGGGACTCTATCAAAACCCTGAGGGAGTAACAACTGACGGTACCTTTCTTTCCCTAAATCAAGTGAGATGATCACAAATTGTTCGAGATTAATAAATTTCCAATTATAATCCTTGTTTTCTTGATTTCGAATGGCCAACCAATTAAGAGTGCCGCTAACATACACACCAACATTCACAGACATACAACGGTTGCAGAAAGGAACCACAGGGAAATCTTGAATATATCTCCAGACATTATCCCCTAAACTAAAAACTTTCACTTCCACTCCTTCCCCCTCTCCCCGTGGACGAGACGCCACAACTTTATGAGTGCCTTTTGAATTATCATAACCAAAGGAATAAATATAAGATCCATACTTATCGTCTTCAAAATCTGTATATAACTTGGCTTTATATTATTGTCATAAACCCTAATTTTTTTAGATAATGAGTTTGTTGCGGGGTTATGAAAACGGAGAGAGATATCTTCACTGTAGGAAGAATGACTGCGAAAGCAAAGCAATCCATTACAGGAACCAACAAAAAAGTGACAATCATTTTTTGTCGATAATGAGGAAAAGTAATGGATGGGTTTTCTAACAAACGAGTTAAGGAGAAGGGTATAACATTGGAATCAAAGTCCTGATATCCGAATTCGAACAAGAGTGTAATGTAAGGGTTTCTTTTGGATTGTTGAAGGTGTAATTTGATGAATGAGGGTTCAGAGATGAGAGAATTCCAAGACTTGCAAACACATCTCAGTCGTGTGAGAGATTTCACAGTGAGGAATGATAAGATTATTGTCACGACCCAGTCTATGGCCATGACCGGCGCACAAACTAAACAAGTCTGGCAAGCCTAACATAAAATATACATACTTTTATTTACTAATACACGTTTTACTAAAAATTCGACAGAGTTTCCTCTATTTTTCCAGCGGTTCCAAAATATTTACATATCCCTGTTTCATATTCACATCAAAATATCATCCAAAAGTATTTACATATGCT
>Ga0228710_1006423_pt1 | contig 17806 bp, 11 predicted proteins | sample MedpolnodulmetaG_FD_177995 | JGI IMG/M metagenome (GOLD analysis project Ga0228710, IMG submission 177995) | Root nodule microbial communities from Medicago polymorpha collected in Santa Monica, California, United States - pink nodules | ecosystem: Host-associated > Plants > Roots > Nodule...
AACACATATACACAAAATATATATATATATATATATATATATATATATATATATATATATATATATAAAATAAGAATCCAATGACTCCAATGGTAATACACTACTAGGGAGTCAACTGAAAAGTACTTAAATAAGTTCCAGTAGTTTATTTCTTTCAACAAAAAAAAAAGTTCCACTAATTTTTTATCATCATTATATAAAAGGTAGTGTTAATAGCAATATTACTTTTTTTTTTTACAAAAGAATTATTACTCCTTTTGAAAGGTGGAACCAACTTATTCATATATTTTATTACCTTAACTTTTGTTACTTTAGCATGCAAGGAAAACCTTTGGGAATAATAATCGTTTTTCTCCTCTGCAAAGCTATCAATGCTTTATTCACGATCTTTAGCAGTCGATCGTTCATTCTCCCTCCCCTGTGACTTTCGAAAGCTCAACATGAAAGAATAAATAAAATAGGAAAAAAAGTACGGGGATCCCATTCCTTAGTCAGGACCAGAGCTTCCTCGTGAGCCATAGTTCTAGTGTAAGCATATAAATTAGTCTTATCAGAACCGAAGCGCACACACCCATCTGACCAAGTCGAGCCCTTTCTGGCGTGAGACCTGTTAGTTATTGAGGAGATAAAGTTCACATATAGCTGTTTGTTAACTAATATGTATCTCATTTTGCTTTCTCCAATGAAAGTAATTGGTAAAAGGATAAGGTCTTTATTAAGTAAATGACCCCACTAGAGATCCTCTTAGTTTTCGGTCTATTTAAATACGTTCACATGAAATGTTAAATATGTTCTTATTGAAGTGTTATATGTATAGGTTCAAGTAAGAAATTTAGTATAGCAATTAACATGCTAATATTCTCACCCCCGCTTATTATCTCTATGCGTAGTCTCCATGGTTATAAGCGTTTTATATGACTCATTATTTTTGGTGCGTTCCTTTTAGGTTTCAACCAGCACTTCGTTCACATAATCAACAATGTGTATGACTCCGGCGGCTACGGTGGCTCTCTCCAACGATCTCATCACAGAGTTGCTTTCCTTTCTTCCCGTTAAATTTCCTCTTCGATTCAGCTGTGTAAGTAAGTCTTGGAAAACCCTAATTTCCGATCCTGCCTTCGTCAAACTGCACAGCAAAACGAAATCCTCTCTTCACACTAATCATGCATCACGTCACATATAATGACATATCTGACGCTGTCAGTGCTTTGGAGATTAGTTACAGTGTCGTTCCCTATTCACTGTGCCGTTTAATTCAGAACCCGTCGTTCACCCTTTCCGCCGAACCTTACTATTCTTTGAACGACAAAGAATGCTCTCGTATAGTTGGTACCTGCAACGGATTGATCTGTTTGACTGGTGATTCCGAACGTTGTGCTTTTCAGTATTTTCGTTTATGGAACCCTGCCACAAGAAAAATATCTGAAAAATTTGGGTTTCATTGCCTTTATGAGAACCTTGCAGACCGCCCTTTCCCGTTTCTTGACGGCATTATCAAATTCAGCTTTGGTTGTGATAATTCTACCGGAACTTATAAGGTAGTGGCGTTAGGTTCCGATCAACTTAAACAAAGAAGCATTGTGAGAATTCTAAATTTTGGTGATAATTTTTGGAGAGAGATTGAAAGTTTACCCGTTGTTCCTCTTATGTTGTGTAGCACTCTTAATTGGATGGCTATTCACCATGACTTTCATTCTAACTTGAAGTATGCCAGTATCAAACAGTTTGTTATTGTTTCACTCAATTTGGGGACTGAGAAATACAATCAATACCGGCTGCCTTGTGATTTTGATGAAGTGCCACCTACGCCGCCAATTGTTGGAGTGTTGGGAGGCTTCCTTTGCTGTTCTTATTTTTACAAGGAAACAGATTTTGTTATATGGCAGATGAAGGAATTAGGGTTTGAAGACTCTTGGACTCAATTTCTTAAAATTAGTTATCAAAATCTTCAAATAGATTATGACTACTTTAGTTACGAAGGTGATGAAGAGACAGAGTATCATTTTCAGTTGGTGCCGCTGCTTCTTTCTGAGGATGCTGATACACTGGTGCTTACAAGCCGTCATGAATCCGATTCAATACTCTATAACTGGAGAGATAATAGGGTAGAGCGAACAAAAATAACTACAAGTAGTGCTATTACCGATCCTAGAAATAGCAATTCTATATGCTGGTGCTCGGCCAAGGTTTATGTTGAAAGCTTAGTTTCAAACTTTTGAAAGTAAGTTTCTCTTTTATGGTATACTTGTTTGAATTTATGTTAACATGTATATATTGTTTCCATTATAACCGATCGAGTGAATATTCATTTTTATGATTGCTTATGTTGACTGTATTTTTCAATAACTATATCCTGGTTTTAATGAATTTGTTTTTGTTTTTGTACCATCATCAGCCGACCTCACTTAGTCGGATAAGATTTGGTTGTTGTATTATTATCAACTAGAAGATAATTCTCTTGAAGAGAATTCAATCTCTTTTGGATGTTCATTATTTAGTTTGTCATCCAAATGTTTTAAACAAAACTAAAGTATGACATGATAATTGAAGGAAAGGTTGAAGTGGGAAACAAATTAATGAACAAGTTACTTACACACATCAATAGATTTGGACGAATAGGTTTATAGAGATAGATACGAAAAGGGAAAACCAGTCTTACTTTATTTCTTCAAACATAGTAATTTCATTTACTTTAAAACTCTATGTGACAGATAATGGTGTATTTTTCTAGTTGAACTGAATGTATAATGAATTGCATCTCCTTTGTTGCTTTCGGGTGATGAAGCTTTGGAATGAGTGTCAATTAGTTTCCAAATACACACAACACAACAAGCTTAAGGGTAATTTTTCTTGGCTTAATAGCAGTTTTAGCCCCCTAACTTTTCCAAAGTTGCGATTTTGGCCCCCAAGGCCAATTTTGACTCAGTCTACGCTGACGTGGCACCCTAAGGGAGGTGCCACATGTTTTTTTTTTTTTTTTTTTTGTCTTGGGGGATCAAAACTGCTACAGTTGCAAAACTTAGGGAGCGGTTTTGTAGTTTTTTTTTCTTAGGGGGTCAAAATCACAACTTCGTGAAAGTTAGGGGGCGAAAACTGCTATTAAGCCTTTTTCTTTTAGCAAATTGTAAGCATATGTTATATTTTGAGCCAAAGGGACTTTTCGTACTTGGTATCATAATGCTTTTTGAATCCAATTTGGTGTGTGAGGGGTTGTGGTGGTGCATGAATTGAAGATTCATATATGTAAGTGTCAAGATTATGTCATATGTTGGAGCTCAATTATTCTGGTTTCTGTTGGTGGCAAGTTTGACATAGTCCATATGGTTCTAGTAGAAGGTGAGGTTTTTAATTGTCTGCAGTAATGCATAGGGTGTACTGATGGATATTATTAGTTTGTTGATGTGCCTAAAAATGTTCGAGCAATAATTCATTGTTTGCTGTATTATTGAGCGCTTAGCATGTCAACTGGTGTGGTAAGATTTATGCGGCAAATGAATAGAAGCAGGGGGTGGACACAACAAGCCTGGGTGTTTAAGCTTAATTGGCAGATGTGTTTCATTTGGGTATTCCAAACTGGTGTATTTTTTTTCTTCTATCCTTAGCATTTCTTATGCTTGGGTAGTAATTACTTAATTTGATCTTTTTGTCTCTAAAAAATGTGTCCTTGTTTAGCCAATGTTATGCTTGTACAACTGCAATGCTAAAAATATAACGTGAATTCATTAGAATAACCAACCATAACATGATGATACTTTTTGAAAGGAAAAAGAAAACCACGATGATACTATTTATGGTTTCTATTTAAGATTGCATTTACTTTAGAGTTTGAAATTGAGGACCATGAAATAAGTTATCTCTTGTTTTTAATTTGACAGGTGAACTACAAAAAGTAGAAGCAACTAAATCCTAATATGTTATGCTTGGAAGCTAGTTCCTTGGCTCAGCTTGGAAATAACACTAATCTCTGTTAGTAATGTGTTATCTATGCTTGGAAACGATGAAGCTAAAAAGGCAATGTTTGTCAAGGGATATGGTTGTTAATTTTAAAGAGACTTAGATTTGTTTGTTTTCAATTTTCCAAATTATTTTGAATAAAGTGAGCTTGAAAGAAAGCTTTTATTCATATTGTCATGAACTACTTCAATGGAAGGCCTTTGATTTATCTTGGTTGTTTTTACTGTTGGACGATGTTTGTTACTGAGTTTGCATTGAAATAGTAAAAAAATCTTGTATTTGGCATTCCCTTGAGTGTATGTCTCTGTCGGATGCTGTGGTTATTAAGCCTCTCTCCATTGCTATTGTGTAAGAGAAATGATATTTGTACAACCTTTTTTATATACAATTTTATCTCTCATACTCACATTATCTTCTTATTCTCTCTCTTTCTTTTTCTCTCTCTATAGTTTTTGACCAATGAGAAGAGAGAACAAAAGGTTGTCTCAAAAGTTGTACTAAAAGAGTTGTTCAAATATCACTATTCATTGTGTAATGAATCTTAAAAAATATTCCCTTGAGTGTACGGTCTCTGCTGGATGATGTGGTTTACTTTGTGGATTTTATGATGATTGAAACAAGCTCATGCATGTTGATGTGAGTGAGCAAGTTTTTGCAATTGGTTATTTAGGAGTTGCTCTCTCAACTGAACGATTCTAAAGAAAGTTTGAATTTTGTAACTATAAAAATATCAAATTTCAGTTTTAATTTCTCTAAAAAATTCCCTATTTTGATTCTCGTATGTTTTCCATCACGGCTTTAAATTTTATTTTTAAATCAATTATGTGTAGCTTTCACATTTTAGAATGAATGTTTACACGAAAATTTAAAATTTTTAAACAAAATATAAATTAAATATGATTTATTTAATCACTAAAAACTTAAAATTCATATTTAATTCATTCATCGTAAAAAATAAATTAAACTTTTTCAAAAGAAATTTTTTATAATGTATATTTAACCTTCTTTGAAACACGTGAGTTTATTTAAAAGTGAGGATAAAAAATATTTAGTGTCGTGTCTAAGCAAGTATTTCGCACTTGACCAGTATGAAAGAGAAAAACAAGAATAATTTTTGAATGAACACAAGAATTTGGACACTTTATCTATACACAAACAAAAAACTAAGTGTATTATGATCATTTGAAATTTAATAATTATTTAATTATTATTTTTTCTAATTTTTTTCTTTTTGTGTGTGTGAGACTACCCAAGTATAATTACTAGAAAAACAAAGCACATATTCAATGATGAAACAAAACCAAAACCCCCGCTGACACAGAGTAGGATATCAAAAAGCGAGGAAAACGTGTGCCGCGATGCGCATGCATCGTATCTATACGCATGCGTATATATTATCGCTGCAAAATGCAAATTGGAACTAAGCAAATCATTGAACAACCAAAATGACCGCAACACAAACACAAACTGAACTAATTCCTCATGTCTCACTTGGAACACAAGGCTTTCAGGTAACCTCACTTCACTTGTACACTTTACTTACATGCATATACAAATGCCATTTATATTCTTCTCTCTATGCTATCCTAATACTTACCTATTATTGTTTTTATTTTAGGTTTCAAAATTCGGTTTAGGGTGTATGGCCCTCAGTGGAGGTTACAATGATCCTCTTCCTGAAGAAATTGGCATTTCCGTAATTAAGCATGCATTCAGTAAAGGAATCACTTTTTTTGACACTGCTGATGTTTATGGACTCGATGGTGGGAATGAAATTTTGGTTGGAAAGGTATATACATATTAATAATAACTACAAGAATCGGTACTTTGCCAAGAGGCACTGGGTTCAAATCCGGATAGACTAGTAACATTTATCATTTAAAAAAATGACACGAATTTCTTTTATGTTCTAAATTTTTCTTCTTTTCAATATTTGATTTTGTTGACTAGGCTTTAAAGCAACTGCCCAGAGAAAAGATCCAGGTTGCTACAAAATTTGGTATATCCAGAAGTGGCGGTGGTATGGGCATCAAAGGTTCACCGGAGTATGTGCGTTCAAGCTGTGAAGCTAGCTTGAAACGTCTCGATGTTGAATACATTGATCTCTATTATCAACACAGAGTCGATACAACTGTGCCTATTGAGGATACAGTTAAGGATATTTCTTCCTATGTAAAACTAGTATTTGATTTGAGCATAGTACACGGCTACACGTTACATATACATGTTAATTCTTTACTGATATGGTTAGATTATTTGTTGAGTCCCAAATTATAAACGGGAGACTCCCCTTTATAAGCTAGTTTTGTAGGGTTGAGTTATTGACAATTCAAATTTGAAGATTATATGGCTTATTTCACTAGATGTGTTGTTAACAAGTTTGTTGTGTTATAGATAGGTGAACTTAAGAAACTGGTGGAAGAGGGAAAAGTTAAGTATATTGGTCTATCTGAAGCCAGCCCCAATACAATAAGGAGAGCACATGCTGTTCATCCTATCACAGCTTTACAAATAGAGTGGTCTCTCTGGACTCGCGACATTGAGGACGAGATAGTTCCTCTCTGCAGGTTAGTTTGAGTTCCTCTCCAATTTCACAGGATAAGATTACAACACTCATGATTGTTTGTTCATTAAATAATAATTCGAACAACTTTCACTAATTACGAGTTATTCAGTGGAACCGATTGCTCTTTGCTGTATTGAATTGCATGTTTGTGTTAAATGAGATTTTACTTATCAAGCTTTTGTTGATACAGAGAGCTAGGTATTGGAATTGTACCATATAGTCCACTTGGTAAAGGTTTTTTTGCTGGCAAAGGAGTTCTCGAAGATGTGCCGAGCTTCATGGTATAGCATTTTAGTACTTGAATTGAATGTGCGTTTCTCTTATTTGCCATAGAATTACTATTAAGACATGCCGATTATGCAATAGCATTGATCAAATCTTAATCATGAATTAAATATTGATTTCTTTGTTGTCTTATTTTGTAAACAAACAAATGCTTGCTTTTTTAAACTTGAGTAATGATACAGGGGATATCATCCTTATCTGTTTTTTCTCACATGAATGATGTTTAAAGTCTTCTATAAAATTAAGGACCTTTCCTATGTTGTTTTCTGATATGATTATTTCGCTTATCAGAATGCTTTTCCCCGCTTCCAAGCTGAGAACTTGGTCAAGAACAAGGTTATATATGATAGGATTGAAAGTCTTAGCGAGAAGCATGGATGCACTACTGCACAGTTAGCATTAACATGGGTACTCCAACAAGGCAAGGATGTTGTGCCTATTCCTGGTGAGTGACAAAATATGCATATTTTTTCGAAAATAGTATTATTGTAAAATGCTTTGATGGTAGACTCGTCACTGGTATCCTAACCGTATCAGAAATTTTAGTTTTCCTCTTATTTGTGAATCTGAACAATTAAGAGATGAACTATGTATCCTAACAATTAAGAATGCACCACATACTTCTTCTTTCGTTTTGTACCGATCAATTAAGAGAAGAACTATGTACACTCGTCTGTACACCAAAAAATACACTTTTGTTAGATACGAAAACCTAACTATAATAAAAACAAATAAATAAATGCACACAAGAACATAAACAATTTATCACATAGTTTGGTTAATTGGTCCTACGTCTCCAACAACAGAGTGATTGTTGTAGTTTTTCGATTATGCAATACTTAAGATTATAGAGTACAATGTAACGTTATAAATCGTACGGTTCAGATTACAAGTTTACCCCTTACCCCTTATTAGTGAATATGAGTCGTATTCAACAACTTTCCTTGCATTTCATATATTAAGAGTGTCATCTGATGTACTCAGGTTACTAACCGAAGGTTCTTTTAAATTGTTAAGTGCTGATAATGCACTATACAAGCCATGCATATGCTTTCCACCTAAGTTGTATTTTCAGCTTTTTTTATTCTTGAAAATATTATACAAGCCATGCATATGCTTTCCCCCTAAGTTGTATTTTCAGCTTTTTTTATTCTTGAAAATATTATGGACTTCTTTTGTTCTCAGGAACAACTAAGATTGAGAATCTGGATCAAAACCTTGGTGCATTAGCAGTGAAACTATCAGAGGAGGACATGGGGGAAATTTCTGCTGCAGTTCCTGAAGATGATATAGCAGGTAGTAGATACTACAATGGAATGGATAGTTTATCCTGGAAGTTTGCTAACACACCTTCAAAAGTTTCAAGGGTCTCAACCTGAAGTAAAATCTCTTTTAGTCGGAGAATGCACTCGGTCATCAATAAGGCGCAAGCACAACAATCATTTCTCTATTTGTAGTTATGACTTGGCTGATGAGAAAATCAAGATTGAGTGTTTACATTTGTTCTTCTGTTTTCATTCCATAAATAATAAGGGATTTGAATCAAATTCTCATAGGATTCCAATGTTAGATGAATGTGAATGAAATGGTTTTTTGAGGTAATGTGAGTGAAATGTCAAAAATCAACGAACTAATAGAAATAAAAAATTAAAACAAGCAAATTGGTGTTCATGTTATTGAATAGTTTGGATCAAAATTTACTTTTGGATTTATAATTGCCAAAATTGGTTGAAATTGACTCAAATTGAGTGATTGTAGACTCATATTGACCCAAATCCAACTTGAGTGATTAAATGAAAATATTTTTATTTTACTCAAATTTTCACCCTGCGTGCTCAATGATGTGACCAATAATCTAAACCGTTGAAAGAATGAAAAACTAGTAAACATAGAGAGTAAAAATGGAGAATGGGACAATGGAAAGAATGAATTAGTGAATTAGTTCTTTCTTAGTGATCAACAATGACGATTACATCATTAATAGGAAGTGGAATAGAGCACATTCCCTTAATGATAAGTGCTATCTCACTCAAGCTAATTCTCTATCTTTTACAATTGGAGGAAGTTTGATTTGATGGGAAAAGTTGTTATGGCAAGTGTGTCTGATTGGCAAGGGACTTTCACGTTTCACCTACATCTGCATCCAATTAATTACCTTATTTATTTTTTCCTCCTATATTTGGATTGAAATATACTTCATCTGGTCCATCCGATCTGTAATATAAGAAACTTTGAAAAAAAAAGTTTGGTCATATTTATAAGAAAATGTCACAACTTTAAAGTTGTAATTATTGCTTAAAATACTTTTTTATCTCTCATTTAATGACTGTCTTTTTAATACCAGTATATGTATTTAATGCTTCACAGCATTCTATAAGGGTATATTTGTAAAATGTTTAAAAAGTTACAACAATTAATGATAACATTGATTTTGATGTTTTTTTTTCTACTTACAATAAGTGTCGGAGAGAGTATATTTTTTTATAAGAGAATTCTTTGTTGTTTGCGATACTCGTGGAATGGTCCGAATAAGTCTAAATTTAGATTTTTCCAAATGATTTATCTTTAATAAGAGTTTATTAACCACTTTAGCTATTTACTTGATTACTTTTAGATTCCACTTGAGTTATTCATCTTCCAACTCTATTTAAGTTCATTAAATAATCAATGTATCTTGTCTTATACAATAAAACCATGATACATATCAATACATGCATATTGCATAGACTTTGCAGTCACCACCCTACCATGCCGACTTTCCTATTCCACCACCCTATTATTGACTTTAAGCCAAACAAGCCACCGTGTTTGACAATATCTATTTTTACTAGATTGTGTTTATATTGATGTATTAGTAATTACTATTATTATTTCAACTACAATCTGACATCTATGATTGTTATAAATAAAGTCACTTCCTTCATATCATTTGAAATATATAAAAACTTGAGTTTCTCATTTGACCATAGTTTTGGAACCCGGCTCGGACCGACCGGTCGAACCGGTCCGATCGGGAACCGGTCCGATCGGGAACCGGTGGGTGTTCCGGTTCGATCCAAATATTGGATCGGCCGTGTAATTAAACCGGTGTAAATCAGAAAAACTCGATAAAAACCGGCTAAAACCGGTGACTCGACCGATTTTCAGAACCGGTTCGGTTTAATTAATATTATATGTTTGATGTCATTAATTAAATCCATTAAACGCTGATTAATGCTTTATTGCGTCTGGTTTAATACTAATTATTAATTAATACTAATTTTTTTATGTTTTAGCTACTTTGACTTTTGGTTTAATATTAACCAATATCAATACTAATTCTCCATGCCCTCTATCTATGTCTTCGCTAGTTTATAGAAAAAAAATCTGAATTTGAACAATTCAAATGCTGTAGGAATCGAATCCAGAAACATTATTAGAGTGAATCATAGATACTTAACCACTGCACCAACTATTTATTTGTGTTTACAAATGTAATATTATATATCTAATTATATTACATCTTCATTTTTCCCATTAAGAATACAGTTTTTTTTTCTTTCAAGAAGAGCCCATCATTATTAAATATATTAATTAAACAATAACAATATTCATATTATCTCTCCCCAGATTTTTCTTTACACAACATATGTATTTTTTGAAAATCTACATATTATGTTAATGTTACTTGATATGCAAGCAAAATTTATTTATTTTTCAACAAAATACAGCTATATTCTTTAGAAAAATATAGTTATACAAATATTAATATACACATTACATGTCAGTTTTTTGTTTTTAAGTGACCGAGTCACTGGTTCAATCCGATTTAATCTGGTTAAATACCTATAAAAATTTAATCTTAAGACCGGGTCATCTAACCGAGTTATTCAATTTAATCCGATTCAGTCATGCGGTTCAACCATTTACTCAGTGGTTCGACCATTAACCCAATGACCCGATACCCTTATCGATGATCGAACCGAGTTTTAAAACTATGCATTTGACAGTTAGAGAGTGGATTCTCTCTTCATTGCTTTGCTAAAAGGAATTTGAGCTATAAAATACAGTGTCATAGTGAGTGATGAATTATACCAACCACTGACATACGGAGTGACGATATCTGAAGTGGAAGAAAGCGTAATGCGTGGGATGCGCTCTTCGTATCCGCATATATATAGTGTCACTGCAATTAGGAGTTTGTAATTATTCATCAATTCAACCAAAATGGCCGCAACAGTAATTCCTCCTCAGGTCCCACTTGGAACCCAAGGTTTTCTGGTTTCAAAATTGGGATTCGGATGTATGAGACTCAGTGGAGCTTACAATGATCCTCTTCCTGAACAAGATGGTATTTCCGTAATTAACTATGCATTCAGTAAAGGCATCGCTTCTTTTGATACTGCTGATGTTCATGGAGATACTGGTGCTAATGAAATTTTACTTGGAAAGGTAATTAAATTTCATATTTCAATTCAATTATGTTACTTGAATTCAAACTTTATTATACTAATTTCATTTTGTTGACTAGGCTTTAAAGCAATTACACTGAGAAAAGATTCAGGTTGCTACAAAATTTGGTATATCTAGAAGAGACGGTTCTGGTTTCGCTGGTATGAGCATCAATGGTTCACCGGATTATGTGCTTCATGCTGCGAAGCTAGCTTGAAACGTCTCGGTGTTGAATACTTTTATGAAAGTGACTCAAAATTGAAGTTTGGAGTGCAAAATTGATGTTGGTTGTCTTTGGGAGCAGCTTGGTTCGTGAAAAATCGGCGCTCGAAGGAATTCGGGGTCCGATTTTGCGTAACAATATTTTTCAGAAACATATTTTTGGATCAGATTTGTTGCAATTTTATGAGGGTTACTTTTACTATAAATATAGACTTTGTATTAGAGTAAACCTGGAGACAGAGGGGCTGAAACAAAGGTTTAGAAAGGCAACAACAAAACTAGGGTTTGTATAGAGTTTGTCTCTTGGCAACAAGCACTAGGGGTTTGAGGGTTGATTCACTTTGGGAAACACTATTATGATTGAGTCTTTTGGTCACGGGAAGAGATTGAAACTTTGGGTAGAATTAGGCGGGAGACTTATTCTTGTAATCCATTGATATCTCTTTTGTAAAGTTACTCATCATTATAGTGAAACGGATGACTGCTCTCTCCCCCAGAGTAGGACAATTTGGACCGAACTGGGTAAACAAATTCTTTTGTGTTCTCTCTTTTTCTTTCTCTCGCTGTTTTCTACTTTTGGCTTGTGTTTATAATTGTTCCATACACTTTGTTTTGGTTGCTTGATTATCACTTGCTCCACACATCAAGTTTGTTATTAGTGTGATTTTTCATCGAATTCACAACAATTGGCGTCCACTGTGGGGCAAGGGTCAAAGGATAATCAAGCACCATGGGTTCAAAGTGGGATATTGAGAAGTTTACCGGACATAACGATTTTGGGTTATGGAAGGTAAAGATGGAAGTGGTTTTAATACAACAAAAGTGTGAGAAAGCTTTGAAGGGTGAAAGTGCGTTACCGGTCAACATGTCACGAGTGGAGAAGACCGAGATGGTGGACAAGGCCATGAGTGTCATTGTCTTGTACCTCGGGGATAAAGTTTTGAGAGAAGTAGCAAAGAAACCAACCGCGACATCGATGTGGTCAAAATTGGAGTCTTTGTATATGACAAAGTCTTCGGCTCATCGACAACTTCTAAAGCAACAACTCTACTTATTCAAGATGGTGGAGTCAAAGGTCATCATGGAGCAACATACGGAGTTCAACAAAATCCTTGATGACTTTGAGAATATTGAGGTGCAACTTGAGGATGAAGATAAAGCTATACTCTTGTTGTGTGCTCTACCGAAATCTTATGAATCGTTCAAAGATACCATGCTTTATGGCAAAGAAGGCATTGTTACTGTGGAAGAAGTTCAAGCGGCTTTGAGAACCAAGGAGTTGACCAAGTCCAAGGACTTGAGAATTAATGAAAACGGTGAAGGCCTAAGTGTCTCAAGAGGGAATGGTGGAGGTAGAGGTAACCGGAGAAAGAGTGGTAACAAGTCAAAGTCTAAATGCTTTAACTGTCACAAGATGGGTCACTTCATGAAGGATTGTCCGGAGATTAATGGTAACTCCGCACAAATTGTCTTTGAGTGTTATGAGGATGCTGGTGCTCCGGTGGTGTGTTGTTGTTTGGAGGATGAAGAAGGTGATGTGTCTCACCTTGGGATTGATGCCTAGTGGAGCGGAGGTCGTCTGGAGAGACGTTAAACACTCAACATCAGCCTGGAGAGGCGGTGGTAAGAATACTTATGATCAGTCTGGAGAGGCGGAGGTAACAATACTCATGATCTACCTGTTGAGGTGGAGTTTCAAGGTTGAAGACATAGTGGGATGTACACATTTGCTAGTTAAGGTAGAGTACGCTCAGCTTGAGGTGGAGTTGAACACACCGGTAATGGTACGACTATGTAGGACCTTGGGTGCTATGCTCTAGTGGTGAGCAAGGGATTCCTTCATGAAGACGGAAGGCATTCCGGAGGTTGAAGAATGTATAGCACGGCTTGCGGGACTACCCTAAAAAAAGGCCAAGGGTGATTGGATGCAAGAAGACCTTCAAGGAAGCAGGAGATGTCCTATGTTGAAGATGTTACGGTGAATGCTTGTGGAACTACCTAAAACTCCTAGTGTAGTTGGACTGCAAGGACTCTTCGAGAAGGCGAAAGACGTTTCGATGGCTGAAGAGGTTAAGGTGGATACTTGTGGAACTACCTAAAATTCCTAGTGTAGTTGGACTGCAAGGACCTTCGAGAAGGCGGAAGACATTCTGATGGCTGAAGGGGTTAAGGTGTGTACTTGTGGAACTACCTGAAATTCCTTGAATAGTTTGGACACAAGGATCTTCAAAAGGGCAGAAGGCATTCCGATGATTGAAGAGGTTAGGGTGTAAACTTGTGGAGCTACATGGTGTAGTGGGAAGCAAGGGAAAGAGCAGCAAGGTGGTTGATGTTAAATTGGCATCATCACTAATTTAGAGTCAAGGTGGAGATTGTTGTGAAAGTGACTCAAAATTGGAGTTTGGAGTGCAAAATTGATGTTTGCTGGAAGTGCAAAATCGGGGCCCGATTTTGGCCGTCTTTGGGAGCAGTTTGATTCGTGAAAAATCGGCGCCCGAATGGAGGAATTCGCGGCCCGATTTTGCGTAACATTGTTTTTCAGAAACGTATTTTTGGGTCAAATTTGTTACAATTTTATGAGGGTTACTTTTACTATAAATATAGAATTTGTATAGTAAACCTGGAGATAGAGGGGGCTGAAACAAAGGTTTAGAAAGGCAACAACAAAATTAGGGTTTGTATAGAGTTTGTCTCTTGACAACAAAACACTAGGGTTTGAGGGTTGATTCACCTTGGGAAACACTATTAGAATTGAGTCTTTTGGTCACGGGAAGAGATTGGGACTTTGGGTAGAATTAGGCGGGAGACTTATTCTTGTAACCCATTGATATCTCTTTTGTAAAGTTAGTCATCATTATAGTGAAACAGAAGGCTGCTCTCTCCCCCAGACTAGGTCAATTTGGATCGAACTGGGTAAACAGATTCTTTTGTGTTCTCTCCTTTTCTTTCTCTTGCTATTTTCTACTTTTGGCTTGTGTTTATAATTGTTCCATACACTTTGTTTTGGTTGCTTGATTACCACTTGCTCCACACATCAAGTTTATTATTGGTGTGATTTTTCATAGAATTCACAACAAATACATTGATCTCTATTATCAGCACAGAATTGATACATCTGTGCTTATTGAGGATACAGTTAAGGATATTTCTTCCTACTACACGACTACACGTTACATATACATGTTAATTCTTACTGATATGGTTACATTATTTGTCTGAGAGTCCCACGTTATTTGAGATATGACCGTAAAATATGCTTATAAGTTGGTCTGTAGGGTTGTGTACATCCCAATCCAATTTGTAAGATTATTTGGCTTATTTCGGTATATACGTTGTTAACAAGTTTGTTGTGTTATAGGTAGGTGAACTTAAGAAACTGGTGGAAGAGGGAAAAGTGAAGTATATTGGGCTATCTGAAGCCAGTCCAGATACAATAAGGAGAGCACATGCTGTTCATCCCATCACATCTTTACAAATAGAGTGGTCTCTCTGGACTCGCGGCATTGAGGACGAGATAGTTCCTCTCTGCGGGTTAGTTAAGGAAATGTAACCATTTGCTCTTGGTTGCTTGTTTGTGTTAAATGTGACTTTACTAATTTAAAGTTTTTGTTGATACTGAGAGCTTGGTATTGGAATTGTACCATATAGTCCTCTCGGTCGTGGCTTTTTTGGTGGCAAAGGAGTTCTTGAAAATGTGCCAGCAGTTAGCTCCCTGGTAGGAGTATAGCATTTCAGAACTTAAATTTAACGTGTGTTTCTGTTGCTTTCCGTGGAATTATTATTAAGCCATGCCAATTTATGTAATAGCATCGATCAAACCTCAATCATGAATAAAATATTGGTTGGTTTGTTGTCTTATTTTGTAAACAAACCAATGCTTGCTTTTTTAAACTAGATTAATGATATAAAGGATATCATCCTTATCTGTTTTTCTCACATAAATGATGTTTAAAGTCTTCTAACAAATTAAGGCTCTTTCCTTTTTTAAAAGTTTATGTTGTTTTCTGATGATTATTTCTCTTATCAGACTTCTCATCCCCGCTTCCAAGCTGAGAACTTGGACAAGAACAAAAACATATATATAGGATTGAAAGTCTGGGCAAGAAGCATGGGTGCACTCCTGCTCAGTTAGCATTAGCATGGGTACTCCAACAAGGCAAGGATGTTGTGCCTATTCCTGGTGAGTGAAAGATATGCATATTTTTTTCGAAAATTGTATTATTGCAAAAATCTTTGGTATCCTAACAGTATCAGAAATATGAGTTTTTGTCTTGTCAATCTGAACAAATTAGTATGCACTGTATACTTCTATCGTTGTTCATTGATCAATTAAGAGAACAACTATGTACACTCTTATCTTTACACCAAAAAATATATACGCACTTTTGTTAGAAAAGAAAACAAATAAATAAATGCACACAAGAACATAGACGATTTATCACATAGTTTGGTCAATAGTTGATACTTCTCCGACAGCAGAGTGACTGCTGTAATTTTTCGATCATGTAATACTTAAGATTATAGAGTATAATGCAACGTTCAAATAGTACGGTTCACATTACAAGTTTACCTTTTAACCATGCATTGTGTGGATGGCTTCAATATGCTTGAGCATCTCCTCACTTATTAGTGAATATGAGTCATATTCAACAAATTTCCTTTGTAGTATATTTGCATTATGTGGTCTTTGCAGTATACTGAATGAAGGTTCTTCTAAATTTTTAAGTGCTGATAATGCACTATACAAGTCATGCATCTAAGTGTTTATGTTCAGCTTTTTTTATTCTTGAAAATATTTGGGACTTCTTTTTTCTCAGGAACAACAAAGACTAAGAATCTGGATCAAAACCTTGGTGCCTTAGCAGTGAAACTATCAGAAGAGGACCTGCGAGAAATTTCTGCAGCAGTTCCGGTGGATGATATAGCAGGTAGTAGGTACTACAATGGATTGGATCATATTTCCTGGAAGTTTGCTAACACACCTCCAAAAGTTTCAAGGTTCTCAACCTGAAGTATAAATCCCTTTTAGTTGGAGAATGCAGTCAGTCATGAACAAAGCGCAACAATCATTTCTCTATTTGTATTTAACTCAATTATGACCTGGCTGATGAACAAATCAAGATTGGCTGTTCGCAGTTGTTCTGCTGTTTTGATTCAATAAATAAATAATAAGGGATTTCAATCAAATTCTCATAGGATTCCATGTTAGATGAATGTTGTGAATGAAATGCTTTTTATCAGGCAATGTGAATGAAATGTTAAAACAAACTAATAGAAACCAAAATGTAGAAAAAGAAATAAAAACAAGGAAATTCATGGTACATGTTGTTTGGATAACTTGAATAAAAAATTGCTTCGGAATGTATAATTGCCAAAATGAGATGACTGTGGACTCAGATTGACCCAACCCCAACTTGAGTGATTTAAAAGAAAATGTTCTTGTTTTTATTTTAATTTGCACCCTGTTTTTTTACGACAAAAAATTCTTAATTTCTTAAATTGTGCTACCGGCTACCCCATTCATAGATATTAGATAGTCTCAAAATACAAAATTATTTTCAGATTCTCATAGTGTCAGTGTGTCACATGCTGGGTTTTATGGATTAACCTTAGTCAATAATTAAAATAATATATTATTATATCAACTATTAATTATAATTATAATATTGCACTAAACAAGATGATGTTTATTAATGAGCTGTAATTAGAAATGGACCGTGATAGGTTGGGCCATTTCTCAAAGTAAGCCGAGAGGTCCTTTCTCTATTGGTGCTTATATATACTGAATAACAACTTCAATGCACTTTCATTCTAATGGCATGAGAAAGGGAAAGAAGACTCTCTCAACCCTAACCTCTTTCTCACCAACCTAACTACAATTGTTATCAGAGCCAAATAGATACAATTTATAGCTATTGTTGTTTTGCCTTTTATATCGTATGAATTGAATATGAATCATACAAATTGAATCGGTTTATTCTGTGTATGCCATATCTTTGTTTTCCATCATCGTGTCTATTATGTATTATCTAATTCGTATGATTTATCGTTAGTCACCATATTCATATGATAAATACTTGACTGTGATCCGTATATATGAAATTGCATACCTTATTGAAATCATCGTTGAATCGAAATTTAATGGAGTAATCAATCAGATTTTGAGTGGAATCATGGTTATTCTAAATCTAGTAACCTACACTATTTTTTATATACTGATCCAAATACTATACTGCTGAATCAAAGAATCAATTTTCATGGGGCTTCTCTAAATCATTGATTCGAATATTTATGCCTCAAGACTCAGTTAACTGTTCAAAGCACGTAAACAAGAGGAAAATCGGGTAT
>Ga0228710_1006424_pt1 | contig 17804 bp, 7 predicted proteins | sample MedpolnodulmetaG_FD_177995 | JGI IMG/M metagenome (GOLD analysis project Ga0228710, IMG submission 177995) | Root nodule microbial communities from Medicago polymorpha collected in Santa Monica, California, United States - pink nodules | ecosystem: Host-associated > Plants > Roots > Nodule...
GCTACAGCTGTTTTGAATGTTCAGTCACTAGTGTTTCGTTTTTTGAATGTTTAAACTTGGTACTATATATCTTTTGTTTTAGTAAAGTTGATGTATGGATCAAACTTCTTACTCTTGAATTATGTATATTTTGCATTTCAAGTCTTTAGTAATATATTTTGAGATTGTCTTCAAATTCAAGAGAAATTTTTTTAAATCAAGGCATATCAAAATAAATTTTTGTGACTTTTAAAAAAAAAATTTGCGACTGTTCAAACCGTTGCAAGCCCCCCTGAAATCCTTGTGAATCTCCACATTTGCGTCTGTTTGCAACTGTCGCAGTGCCTTTTGCGGCAGTTGGTGAGGCTGTTCTATGAAGGGTCGCAGAAGACACTTGCGACCCCAACATCCGCGTCTGTTGGGGAACAGTCGCAATTGTACATTTGCGACCCCAACATCCGCGTCTGTTGGGGAACAGTCGCAATCAGCAATTTTAAAAGTTGCAAAATGTAGTTTTTCTTGTAGTGTTTTGCGTTGGAACAAACTTTTAAGCTCTTCAAACTTGTAGATGGCTTCTGACTTAACTTTAAGCTTAGATTAGAAGGGTGGATGTTTAAGTCTTTAAGTATCGACAGAAGCAAAACCTCCCGTGTAGGAACTGGTTTAGGCGCTTAACTGCGTAATTTAAGCAATTAAAATAGTTTCAAGATCATATTCCAACTTGTTAGATCTTACTTCAAGTGGCTCAACTGTTGCTAGAAGAAAAGGCTTTGTGAATGCATTGCTCTATTAAAATGACATAGTGTTATTATCCATTCTGATATTTGCTTCTTTGTGCAGTTTGTATTATGATTTAGATTTTAAGGGCCATGTTTTAGACATTTTAGACATAGCCATTCTGTTCTTTTTGACAGAAAACATTTTAGACATTAAGAAGCCATTAGCCATTGTTGAGAAATGACTCTAAATTGTGATGTTGTGAAAGCTGAAAATCGTGGCGCGATTTTCAGTAGCGTGCCGCGATTTTGCTAGCAGAATGTATGCTTTCTGCTGAAGGCAAAATCGTGGCACAATTTATGCAGGCGTGACGCGATTTTTGGATAAGGTTGTCGTACCTTGGGTCGTACGCTTCAACCGTGGCGCGATTATCACAGGCGCGACGCAATTTTGACAGATCTGTCACACTATATAAGCATTCTTTGACCCATTTGTTGGGAGAGCTTGGTGAATCTCATGGAAACCAAAGGAGGGAACTTGTAGGGTTTTAGATACTAAAGGTTGAGGGTCTTTGGGTGAGGTTCAAAGCTTCAAGATGTGAATCTTGAAGAACCAAAAGAGAGGGGCTCTTGGGAAAAGGGTTGGTGCCTTTTGGGGAAGATTCATGGGGTTGGGAAACACATGAGTGAAGAGTCATTTGTGAGCAACTTGGGTGAGTCTTGTGAAACCAAAAGAGAAGATCCTTAGTGAAATCAAAGGCTAAGGGTTGGTTATCTTTTGGGGGGTTAGATTTTAGAGTTGGGAAACAATTGTAAACACCTTGGGAGAGTGAAAATTCATGAGTGTCTTGTTCATTGATGAGATTGGGAAAATGGGTAGAAATTAGGGTTGTTCTTTGTGAGCTTGTTGAAGCTAATTTCTTGTAACTCATTTGTATTTTTTTGTAAGAACTCATTGATAGTGGATTGGAGAGATCAATCTCTCCCTCAGAGTAGGTCATGTTGGACCGAACTGGGTAAACATTTCTTGGTGTTGTTATCTTTTCTTTACTCTCTTTATCTTGTTTATTCTTTGGTTGAATTGTGGTTTTGCTATGCACTTGGTTTCTAGATTAGATCTAGTTTGTTGTTGTTGCTTGTGATTAATTTTTGGTTTTGGTTTCCATTGATACTTGTTCCACGAATCTAAATTTCATTGATGTGAGGTTTGGAATTTTTGACCTAATTCACAACAGCCATGTTTTGTATAATTCAATAATATCATAATCACAAATAACAAGAATTTCAGGATGATCAGTTCAATATACAAAAACAATCGATTTACTATCTCCTACAAGGTCTTTGTGCCTTGAAAAAAATACTGCAACTGAATCTGATCCAACTTGAATCAAAACAGCTCATTACATCACAAATTCACAATCAACTAAAAAGTAAGAAAAGTATGGTGCTCATCATTAAGGAAAACATGCTGCTACTCAATGGAGAAATGTTCATCAAGCTCAATGAGAAAATTAACAAACCAAAGCTTCATATAAAGATAATCAAATTATTATTTTTTAGTGAAAAGAAAAACCACTGATGGAATAACTTCTTTTCACCAATAGCTACACATAAATATTGAATGATATGATAAACGCTGATAGTAGATATAAGTGAAACAACGGCTTTACCATATCCTAATTGATCTTTGTAAGAAGAGAATGGTTCCTGAACATCAAAGGATCAACGTTGCCTTCAATTCTTCAGTTTTCACATCAAATGATCAACATAAAAGTTACTTGCAGACCTATATAAACAATTATACCAGTAACATGATCAATCTTATACTATGAAGCATAGACTCAGACACGGAGACATGACACGACATGAACACGTCGACATCGATAATAATTTAAGACAATGATGTAAATCAATGTACTCATATGTGTCAGTGTCGAACACGATACATATTATTTATTAATTTTTGAAACAGTGACTAATAAGTTATTGAACATAAAAAATCGCAGCAGTTAAGTTTGTAACTTATAATCCTTCAAAAAAAAAAAAGTTTGTAACTTATAATATATAAAAAAAATTCTAATTTTTAATATCATTATCTTAATTGAAAAATTTAAACCTTTAAAATGATTTATTATGTCATTTTATGTTTATTAGTTAGTTCAACCATTAGTTTTATAAAACACTTTAAATCCAATATGACAATGTATTCTTTACTATAAGCTAGTTTATCCGCCATCTATTTTTTTTACCATACATTGCTTAAGTAAATTAATTAATTGTGTAAGAAAATAAATTATATTAATTATTTGCAAAAATGGCGTGCTTATGCTCTTTCCCCCAAATATGTATGCTGTATCATGTACGAACTACAAGTTAAAATAATTTTACTATTGTAAAAGTCTAATCTATGAACCTCTTTAAAATTAAACAAGCATGATTATCCCATTCCTTACAAATTCATGCATAGTTTGCACATATTTATAGTGTGTACAATATGTCAATATTAATCTAATTCTAAATCGACACATACATGCATTGCCACAACTAAAAAAGTTGAAAGTCCCCCAACATGATATATTGAGTTTTATAGAAGGAGCTGCTCTCCCACAATATGATGAATCATAATTTAAATTTCGATTGAATTGAAAGATGTTTGCATTTATTGTCTGACGTTGTTTCAAATATGATTACTTGATAGAGAAAATTTGCAACCGATCAAAGAAATTTTGAAGGACCTTTCATTTGTGTTTGGAGGAGTTAAGAACATATTTCTAAAATAAGCAAAATGCCAACTTCATCCATCCCTTTTGCCCCCATGAATTGGGAGTCCTTAGAGGCCGGATTGAATGATTAAAGCACCCAAAGTACCATAATTGTTTTACCATCCCAAAACCAAATCTAAATGCTCTCAATTCTTGAAACATAGTACAAAAGCCAATCACGTCCTATTTTTTCCCTTGCAAAGCATGTGACTTATGGTCCACTTGATATGATGACAACATATATACATTAATTGTATTGAAATAATTCATATGATAATGTCCCTCTATGAAACTAGGTGGGCCTAAATCTTTTACTCAGATGCCATAGGCTCTTGACTCCATCGTCATGAACATGGCCTTTATGGCTCTAACACTTGCATACGTGAATAGATTTGAACTACTGCCAGAGTATGTTCATACCAAATATGAACATATCTTTAATAACGCTTCTATGCATTAATTTCTGGGAAATGTCCATGCATGGGTAACATCGTCTATGATAAATTTTGATTTCAATTTTGACTTTTGGCGTATACGAAGTTTAAATAAAACAAATGTAGTTATTTTTTGAAACGGTAAATGCTACTAATGTAATTTTTAGATTTGCATTTTTTATCATTTGTTGAGTTTGAACTCAAGACATCAAACTCATCTATCACTTACCTCAAATTAGTTAAGATATATACAATAATTTTTAGTTAAAATTCTCCTCTGTGCTATCTTTATCTCTCTCCTCTCTCATTTCTCCTGTATCTCTCTCTCCTCTATATAGTCTCACACTCCTTTCTCTTTCTATTAATAATATAATTATATTCATAAACGTTTACAATTTACATTATGAGAAGTCCTATTTTTTTATGTGCATTGTTCTGTTAAGTATTCGTTCTTTGCAAATCAAATGAACATTAGAGAGATAACTACATTTAATTCAAATTTGTGAACACATTACAATTTGTAGGACGATTTTGATTATTAATGATATGAATTAGTTCACCTTTTGTACAAAAGCAAGTATTTGAAAGTTCTCAAACACAAACCAAACTCTTTGAAATGAAAGCAAAATTTCATATATTCTATAATTCCTTAAGAAGTAAGAATTCTCGCATAAAGTTTTCAAATGTAGAATCTGGCGGTTGATGATCTCTACCCGTGTAAGATGTAACGTTTGTCTATGGAAAGAAACAAAAAGAGTATTCTTTTATTTTTGAATAAAAAAAGAAAGTTCCATTATAAAAAAGGGCGTATTCCACTTTATTCTTCTCTTAACTTGACAATAACTTATCAAAAAGAAACAAAAATAATCCAATAATTTTTTGCTCCAATTTGAAGGAACATGCATTTTATATAATATCGAATTGACACTTTTATGTTAAAGGAACGACAATTCTCTTGTGTTGATTGAGCCAAAGGCAAAGTTTGCCCTAACACAAGATTTTTAGTAATATTTTATGGTTCTTTTCATTAGACTCTTTAAGTAAAGGGTTGGGTTGGGTTCTATTTTTATTTTTTTCATCACATTTCTAAGTAGTATAATCGCCAACATTTAAGCTTGTATACTAAGGAGTACTAAACTTTTGATCTCTATGACTTTATCACTTTTCTTATTCATGATGATAAAGGTTAATGAGGAATATCAGGAAGAAAAGGGTTATTGAAGTTTGGCTTATACTAAGTAATCGATCAGTGTCTTTTTGTCATTATTGTACATATGATTGTAGAAACCAAATCATATGATTTTTATATTATTGTACATATGATTTTATGTGCTTCTCTCTCGTGATTTTAATGTGGGAAGCAATAAAAATATCAAACTATACAGTGTGAAAATACTTGAGAATTTTTGCACATTAATAACACGAAAAAGAATATGATTTTTGTAAACTGTTTTATTTTTGTTACAATTTTTGTAAATTGTTTGAATACAAAGTATTTATTATTTTTGCTATTCTTATATAATAGATTAGTGTCGGACCATTCCTCTACCGTAATTGCATTTGATGGAGAATGTATTTTCTAACTAAAAAAAAAAAAAAAACTTTTTGAAAAAACAAGTTGTGTTTTTAGTTCTTTTTTTTACAAAATCATAGCGTTACAAACCCAATAAGATTTAGTCTACGGGTCCAAAAAAAACCACAGAAAAATAATAATGACCAAACATAATATACTCTACCCTAGAATAATTATATGCATTTGATTTTTTTTTGTTGACCTTCAGAGAAAAATGACTTAGTAATCGAGGATTTAACCCCAAGACAAATAAGGTTCGGCTGAAAATTATTCACCTAAAAATTGAATTTACGTTCTTTTAAATGATTAGTTCTTTGGTGAAGTTCATTAATCACTTAACATGGCTATTTGATCACATGTATTTGAGTGCTGTTATTATTTCATGTAGACATGCATTGAATGGCCTAACACAGTAGTTACCAAATTTGTGCCTGTTAGAATTGACCAAAAAACTGTAGCATGAAATTGAAGAAGAAACCTGGAAAAGGAAGTTTTTGGTAGCATTAAAAGCTTGAAAGAAACGAACGAAATTGAGGCAGACACACAAGCAATTTTCCTGCTTTGACTCATCACTCATGCTTAGGTCAATGTCAATCTATGTGAATAGATGGAACCAAACCATTTGCTTGCCTTTCTCTAATCTCTACATGTGACTCTGCACATATTTTGATTTATCCTTTTTGTTTTTGTTTATATTAAAAATAAAATAAAATAACATAAAAAATCAACGGCTACAAGGATAATAGGGTAATGAGACAAATGTCTAATACATATGTCTAACTAAGGTCCAATTTCTACAATTTGGTAGGGCTTACATTCCATTAGATAATTGTATTTTGAATATGTTGCTTCCAGCACTACTAGAAATTCTAGCATACTACAAATTAACTACTTATGCAAGTGACGCCAAAATGACATAATATCACCCTTCCTTATTTGTTGTTTCTTTTCATTCTTTGTCCTCTTATGGAGTATGAACACATTACTGTTTTTTTCCCCATTATGTAAGGAGTTATTATTTAATATACGTTCATCAGTTGCTACCTGCTGTATTTATTTCTAAACATTCAGAACTGAATAATGTCTTGATCAACTTATTGGAACATTTTCTTCTTGACAAATCGATATTATTTCACTCAATTCGATAGAGTACGTCAAATACAAACATAAATTCAACACCACTAAAAAGAAAAAAGATAAATCTACGAATAAACTCACAACATTCAAGTAAAAAACATACAACGAGAAAATATCTACAAATATGACAAAATCTACAAACATGATGAAATTAAAATATCATAATATTCATGATTCCGAATTTGTAACGTTGATAATTAAGAACATGACCTTAGTTGTCCATGGTCATGGCTAATATGACTCAGGCCATGGCCGTCTCCGACAATTAGGAGACCCGGTTACAAACTTGACAATTTTCATTTAAAAGGAATTGAAAGAAAAATCCAACACTATTTATGGTGACGGAAAATTAAGTCGTAGTTAAATATATGGACAAATGGTTCAAGCTTGACTTTTACCTACAGATAAATAGACATTTAGTTATGGATAATGAATAATTGACAGCAAAATTTTGTCTTCCAAGCTTGTACCTACGAAAAATGACATTTATTGACGAATTTTGTCTGTAAGTATAAAAAAAATAAGAAATCTTCAAATTTTGAGACCCCCCAAGTGTGAGGCTATGTGCCAAGGTCCTTGATGCACTTGGCCAAGGCGGGCCTTGACTCAGGCTCTAGTATTTTGTTCTAAACATCACTTATAAATTTCAATATTGTTGACACACTCAATCAACCAAACAACCTATTTACTCGCATTTTATCTATGTTTATTTGACTTTAGCATTTTACATGTTTTTCTTATCATTTTAGTTCTTAAACAACATTTGTCTCAATTAACACTCTATGAAGTAGTTAAAGTTACCCACAATCGAGGAATAACGTTTCTTTTTTTATATAATTGTTTGAAGAAAAAATGAATCATATTGTGCACTATTAGTCGACTTGTCAACAATTCAATTTCAACATGATTAAACTAAGGGAAATGTTAATTGAGGGCGTTAGTTAAGAAAATCAATATGGAAAGATTGTATTGAGAATTATGGAAAAACGAAGTACTCCCTCCGTCCCAAATTATAAGCAAAAAAACTCATTTTCTTTATCCTAAATTATAAGCAAAAAAGACAAACTTTTATCATATATAATTATGTTTTTTCAAAAAATTATCTTTTCCAAAGAAAAATTAAATGCAAATTGCATTCAATTTGCTCTCTTTTTTATTTTCTCTATAATCAACTACCAATAAAAATTGTTTTAACATCTTTCTATAATACTTATTTCAAAGATAACACAAAAAACTAGGTTACAAACTACTATGTTTTAGTTTTCTTAATAAGTGTGATTTTTTTCCTTATAATATGGGACGAAGGGAGTATTTAATTTTTTAAAAGTCAAAAACTTGTTGTTTTCAATAAAAAAAAATTTTTTAACTTTCTTAATTAGTCAAAGACATTAATTAGTGCCTTTAAACTAATTCATTCACGGTTCGAATTATCGTTATTAGCTTTCTTGCTTTAGATACGTAACGTAACACATATTCTTTGTCTCTTTAAATAAAGCTTGACTTTTTTATTTTGTTCTTCTATGAATATATTTAGTTCAATTTTATGACCATCGGAAAATGTTTTGACTTGTTTTTTCTTTCTCTAATTACTTAGGAAAATAAAAACATAGATATTTATAGAATATGCTTTAAGAAAAAAAAGTTTTTTAATTATTTCTTTACATACATGCTCTTATTTATTGTACATTTTTTTATTCAATCAGCAATAAATAGCATATGGAAAACATAAACTAACTCTCTCTCTTAAGGATAAAATTGTAAAAACAACAGTGATTACAAACAACTTTAATACAAATATCCACTTTTTTAATTCCCGTTATTTTTTTAAAAGGGTCATATAATTAGGGACGGATGTAGTATTATTTATTATGTTAATTTTTTTCTTTGTTGGAATTTAAACTCTAGACCTCATTAATACAAAAATATGACTTAAATAATATACACAGCACAAAAATATTAATCTATAATTTTACGTTATACCCATGGTATGATAAATGGCAGGGGAACTAGCTTGGCTATCGGCTGGTTTATGATTAATACATTAATACAGTTAGAACAACGCCAAATATTAAAAGAGAAATGTTAACTTGTGCCTTTAGGGCACATGTTAAGCATTCCACTAATAGAAATTTTGTATCAAAAATTGTGTTAATTTATTACTTAAAAAATTTAATGTTAATTTTTTGCAATTAATACTTACCATTGGTGGCAAGAATTTAATGTTTAACATGTACCCTAGGAACACAAATTAACATGACTCATATTAAAAACACTAAAAATACTATACATGCACATATCTCCTTGAAAACCCTCACATTATTTGTACACTTTAAGTTGATAATCTAAAAGACCTCTTCTTGAAGCCTCAGTATCATTGAGAATTGTCATAACAAGAAGAACCAAAACAATGGAGGATTTTTCCATTAGTGTATATGAGTCACTCAAATTAACATGTTTTGTTTTCTTTAATTTTATATTATTTTTTAGGGTAAATTACACTTATCTCCCTTAGGTATGTTAATATGTCACTTACACCCCCTCGATTTTAACAAATAACACTAACCTCCCTCAAACTTTGATATGCATTCCCTTCCACCAAAATGATTTCATCAACGAAATTTATTCTATTCCCTTTATGCCTCGTTCGTGAATGAAAGTGGTGCTGCCCACAAAAAATAAATCACCAAAATCATTGAATTTTCAGCCCTTTTGTCTGATAGCATGTATTGTAATCCATATTTACACCCAAGTTCTTTACATAATGAATTTTGTGACAACCTAATTTTTTATGGAACCCATTTGCTGAAGATTTTAATCTTTAAGCTCGTATTTGTGCACATACTGGTAAACACTCTTTCCCTTTTGTCTTATGCCAGAAGCATCAAGTCCATAATCCATTAGGGAGGACCAAGCCACTACCTGTCAATCTTAATCTTCTTGACGCGACTAGACACAACTTTGAAGGGCATTGAAAGGGAAGGAAATCCTCTAACTGAAGACTTCTCAACCATGAAAGGGATTGGTTTGAGATTCACAGTCATCACTGAATTAAAAACAAACGGTGTTAAGTTGGTGTTAAGTCCACAGGGAGGTGCCTATCTATATTAAGAAAACTTAAGAGAGGTTTGTGTCTATTATAAAACTAGAGTGGGTGTTTGTGTTATTTAAAGGAACTTCAGGGGAGGTCATTGTAATTTCCCCTATTTTTTATATGGATGAATTTGCCTTCAAGTTACTACTATTTATTTATAGAACTAGCAATAATTGCTTGAAACGTAAAGTGAATCAATTAATTTGGCATTTGCGTTATGGATTTTTTTTTATAAAAAAAATAAGTTGATTGGATACAGCTTATGGGAACTTTAGAAGAATATGCATGGTTTTAAATGCATCAATATGAAGTACGGTTATTTATCATCCTTCAAAAAATAATTACGGTTATCATTTTAAATTTTTGGTTTGTATAGCTGATGGGTTGGTTGTTATAGGAGCAATGAATGAAAATTAAGTTAAATGAAACTAGTATAACTAGCTGATGAGTTTTTTAAGTGGCGGCTATTTTTATTTTTTTTTAAGTAGGCTAGTGGCTAAAAATTCTTCTTTTCAAGGAGAATAAGTGGGGTGTACGGGGCTCGAACCCCAGCCCCTGCATATATTATGCAATGTCTCTGTCAATTGAGCTAAGTTCATGGAGACAGAGTGGTGGCTATTTTAATTTGTGAGGAGTATAGTTCAAGGGGTGTAATTTTGATAATAAGTATTTGATTTTGTATCATCAAAATGACATAATTCAAGTCTCATATCAAACAACTGTAAAATTATTATTTGTCTCATGATCACTGATAAATAATTTCCACATCCCCATTTTTCTTTAAAAAAAATCATGAATTAGTAACATCTATATATACAGTTACATTAGAAAAAACATTAGTTGGTGAAAGAAAGAGAAATCAGTGTGCATGTGAGATTAACTCAGTTGGTAGAAACACTACACAATATATATAGAGCTCGCAGTTCGAACATTGAACAACCCACTTGTTCTCCTTAAAAAAATGAATTTATAACCACTAGACTACAAAAATAAAAATGGTGTTGTGAAGAGAAAAAATGAGAAGCTATTTTGAATACAACGGTGCTATTTATAGCGAAAACACTTACCGCGAATATACCACGAAGTGTGATTGCCAAAGCTGCTGACGTAACTAAAATCCGGATTTTGTGGAAAACATGAGGGTGGTGGTTTTAGCTGGTCAATCAAACTCATTCGCTTTGTATTCGCGTTAATTTTCTTCGGTGCATGTAGCATTATTCTTTTGAATAGCTTAACATAAAAATTATTTTTGAGAGATACCTCTCATTTTCTCTCATTCGAGAATACTTAATAATCTAATAGATGATTTGAGAACTTAACAACAAAATGTGCAAATGTGCAAGAAGAATCTTCATTTTCATACCCTATATTTGTGGAAAAATTCTACCGATTTTCACGGGTTGACACATATATTGAGTCGATTTTGTTGACCTTTTGATCCCAAAGTCTCATGTGCACGAATGAAATGTTATCTATCACTGTGACTGTGACAAGTTAACAACACAAACCTTAAATATTGGAGTTTCTTTTGCACTCTAAAAATTAATTAACAATGCTTTCACACTTTTTCAGCTTGTGAAACACAAATGATGCACTTAGTTGTTCTGTCTTTGTTAATAAACTTCCTCTCTGTCAAGTACAGCTAGGTTTTGTCAATGTAATCTCAAGTTGAAGGAACTTTAAGAAACACTTATACTATTGTCAAATCATTTTTTAGGTCTAAAGTATTGAGTCATATTATATCATGCCAGCGTTGCCATTTTTTTTTTTAAACCACCACAATTAAAACTAAGTGATTAATTGAAAAGTTGTTTGTGAGAATTTAAATTATATCTGAAATAATTATTTATCCGACTTTACTTATCAAACTCCAAATTACTAGACTTCGTTTATTTTGATAATGGAAGAGTTAAAAAGTTAAGATATTTGACTTTAATAGCATCTTGGCCGGGCATATCTTTTTCCTTTTGGATAGGTTATGAACTGTGAGAGTTAACTTAAAATCAGGTTCTGCAGGAATCGTGGCACGATTGAAGGGCAACGTGGCATGATTGGATGTTTCAGTTCCGATGCAAGTCACTGGAAAAATCGTGGCACGATGGTGTGCTGGCGGCGAATAACAGAAACATATTTTTGGGTGCAGATTTGTTCCAAATTTTAAGCAATACTTTTACTATAAATATAGATATTGTATCAGAGTAAACGGGGAGATAGAGGGGGCTGAAACAAGGGTTTAGAAAAACAATAACAAAACTAGGGTTTGTATAGAGTTTGTCTCTTGGCAACAAACACTAGGGTTTGAGGGTTGATTCACCTTGGGAAACACTATTAGGATTGAGTCTCTTGGTTACGTGAAGAGATTGGGACTTTGGGTAGAATTAGGCGGGAGACTTATTCTTGTAACCCATTGATATCTCTTTTGTAAGGTTACTCATCATTATAGTGAAACGGATGGCTGCTGTCTCCCCCAGACTAGGTCAATTTGGACCGAACTGGGTCAACAAATTCTTTTGTGTTCTCTCTTCTTTTCTCTCTCTCGTTGTTTTCTACTTTTGGCATATGTTTATAATTGTTCCATACACTTTTTTTTGGTTGCACGATTATCACTTGTTTCACACATCAACTTTATTATTGGTGTGATTTTCGTCGAATTCCCAACATGAACTAATCATGACACTTAATTAGTTAATTGCACTTAAACTTAATCTCTCCAAGTATGCCTGACAAGTTCGATGTATATTGTCAGCTGAGGAATATAAATTGGATTGTCATTTTCTCAAGTACTACATATAATCGATTAATAACACTTAAAAATTAAGTTATTTGACCGCAAGTAAGGAAGAGTATTTTTTTGTCTTTACCAAGACATGTTAATTTTGAAGCTTAATTTTAAGTGTTGTAACAATCAACAAGCAATCTCAGCAATGTGGCCCTTTCCAAAATTGAAATTGTCATTCCTTTTTTATATTACAATTTACAAACATTCAACCTTTTGTATGGTTGCTATAAGAAAAACCCTTCTATACAATTTTTGTTTATGATTTATGAACAATCTTTCTATACAATTTAATGGCATTACACATTGACTTTTGTTTTGGTGCAATAGAGGGAGAGCTCAATTACTAACTGATGTTTTATAATGTAGTTTAACTTTTCACGGCCTACTTAACAAAGTAAAGTGAGCATTTTTATTTTTTTTTGAAGTATAAACAACAAACACATATACATGCTTGGTTGTTAGCAATCCTCACACAAATTGTATTGGGAAACAAAACTGTGAGTTAAAATGCAAATTTAGAAAACTACATATGTTTGCCATCAAGGAATTAGTAAACAAGTGAGGAAAATAGCGGAAAAAAGGGTTGGTGGTAGTACTCCGTAGTCACTTATGTATTTTTTTTTTTTAAATTTGGTATCCGATCAAACACTCGACTGATTAGAGAGATTCATTGTTCATTAATGGAGAGTCTAATCAAAATTAGAGCAAAATACCATATGAACTATCCCAACTTAAAAATTGTTAACGTCTGAAGGATTCAATCATGAAACATAGAGATTAGTACAGTCATATGTCTCAACCTTCACCGTCACACCAACTCCTAGTGGGGAAGACTTATTATCTTGTAATATGCATTTACAAAATTTACGATATTAAAAAAGTAGTTGCAACCCAAAAATTTAAAAAATAAATATGTGTTGCTTTTTTATAATCGCCTTTATTATTGATAAACCAAGAAACTTTAAGATATAGTTATTTTAGTTGTGACATAATTAAGAATGTTACGAAAGGAGTGGAATGTGATAGGCCCCTAGCATAATATATTGGGGGCAGTTGCCCCCAAAAGCTTAAATTGGTTCTCTAATTGTTAGTGGATAAAGATATTTTATTTTTACTACACAATAAAATATTACCCCCGTTAAGCGATCTTTCAAAATATTAGAAAAGTTTAAGAATATATTATATATTCAATGGTATGAATACTTTTAAGTTTTTACCGTTCTATTTAGTTCTCTTAAGTTATTGATGTTAGAGAATTTCATTTCTTAAAATTTTATTTTGGGTTTCAATGTGTTCGTGAAAAGAAAGTAAAGGAGGTTGTCGGGTTACATACATCTTTGGAACGGTTGTTAGATCTTCAATTCTGCCATGTGGATTTTGCTCTTGATTCTAAAAGAGTTGTTGATCATGTAAATTCAAATATAGATGATAGCAGCGGGTTGTATCATATCTACTTGTAGACGGTTGTTAGTTAATAGATTTCAGAACTCTCATGTCGAGTTCAACAGGAGACAAACGAATGTGGTAACTCACGAGTTAGCTCAGACAACCCTGTTTAATCCTAACTACCGTGTTATAGATAATGTACCCTCATATATTTAGCATGTTTTAACTAATAAAATGCAATGAATTTCTTCCTTTAAAAAAAAGTTGTCTCACTTAATATTGTTGGCAAGCTCTTGTGCATTTGCTTGGAAACGAATGACATATTTTACAACGTGAAAGTGGCAAATTTGTTGAAGATGATCGATAAAATAAAATAGATATGGTAAAAAAAAAATCAACTAACAACAAAAAGATAGAGACATGATGAGAATTTAATATTGAGATCTTCAAATTCACCAACTAAACTTTCAAAATAAACAAAACTTTTGAACCATCCCCAATTCACCAACTATAACATTCACAACCAACGTTCAAATAATAATAATGCAATAGAACTTTACCATTTCAAGTAATGCATGAATCCCCCCCTATCCTTTACAAGTAACGCACCCCCACTGTAATTAATTAGGATCTGTCATAACTTTCAAATATTAAGAGTTTTAAGAAAAGAAATAATCAAATAATGTGACTGTCAAAAAAGGAAAAAAAATAATGTAGTTTAAAACGAAATCACTACAAGTACATGGTATACATAGGTGGATAATTATTCAAAAAACCATATGCACAATCTCTGCAGTCAAATATAAGTAAAAACGGTAGATCATAAAAAAAGAAAAAGATTCTGAAGCAAATTTTTTTTAGAAAATGAGTTAACCAACATATGTGATACATTGGTTTATGAAGATGGCAAATCAATCACTATTTAACGAGGGGTTAAGTTTAAGTGATTAATGAACTACGGTCAATGACAAATTATTTAAACAAATTTGAATTTGAATTTGATCTAAAACAATTGGATATCATATTTTACCTACCTCCCGATCGACTTCTCAATTACCGAGGTTCTCTTCCATTATGAACCGAGAAATTAAGACAAAAAGAAAAATCAACCAAGCTTTTAAAAATCAGACCAACATTGAATTACATAAGAACGATTAAATGAGATTATAAAATATCATTTTCGGCTTAACCAAATGTCTTGGGTTCGAATCTAGTTATAAGAATACATCACTAATACACCTAATAAGGCTAATAAGGGAGAGTTTTGCCATAGATTACCATCTTAATTGACTCAAGTAATTTTTTTTGTAGTGATAATTGACTCAAGTAATTAGTCTATATAGTTGTGTGCATAAAATATATGGTTCACACAAAAAAAAAACAAATCAAAGTTGCGTTGACTATTAATAGAAAAATTATTAAAACCAACTAATTGATCATCAATCAATTCAACTTGGTTTGATCCTAATTCAATGTGGTCAACAAAATGTCTACATTCAATCAATATATAACCAAGAGGCATATGAATCAATTCAATTTAACGTGTCTTAGTGTTGAATACATATCTACACATATGATTTCATTAAATTATATCAATTTCTTAAATTATTTTCGACATTGACTATCTGCATCGTCTATGATATTTGTGTTTGAATCCGTGTTTCATAACAACCGATTCTCAGTTCAACCAATTGAATCGACTGATTCGGTCCGATTTTCAAAACACCCAAATGAAGTAGATCAAGACTCTGCTATATGCTCACAGAAATTCTACCTTTTGTGTTGTGCCAAACATAGCACATAACTTCACGCCGCTACATTCCCATTTTTCACCTTTTCTTTTCAGAGAGAGAGAGAGAATAGGGTGGCGCATGCACAATCTCTCTCTCTCTCCTCTCCCTCACTATATATATACACAAGTGTACAACAATAACACTATCACAAGAAATCACACATAGAATAGACACATAGGGGACCAAGCCACCACGCCAATCCTCAGTACCTTTCACACGTTGTTCTGAACCTATACATACATAGTTAGATACAGCCACCCATTTAAACAACCCAAATTTCAATGACCCTTCAGGAGTGACACTGAAAAGAAACCGAAGGGTACTCTTAATTTTCTTATTTACATTCTTGCATTCTTTGTGTTTGTTCTTATGTCTCACTCAGTTTATGTTTCAGTTTTAGTCTCCTCTGACTCATAGAGAGAGAAAGAGAAAGAGTTAAATTCACTCAACATATAGTATATATAAAAAATTATCATTTTTTTATATGCATTTTGATCTCATAGATCCATTTTCTATAACTCTCTTGTGGGTGTGTTTATTTTGGTCATCATTCTTTATAGGATCATTGTTTTTGCCTTATAAGCAATACATTGATTCAATGAAGTTTTTGCATTTTTTTTGAAAATATTTGTGTATTGGAGTGAATTGAGTTGACCCCAGATCTTATATTTGTTTGATTGATATAAAGTTTCATTCTTTGGTATTAATAGCTTTGGTTCTGTTTTTGGCATTTAGAAGTGGAATTGGAAATTCAAGTGAGTTGTTGAATCAGAAATGTTGACTTGCATAGCTTGTTCAAAGCAACTCAATAATGGATCTCTTCATCAACAAGAAGAGGATGAAGCTGTGCAAACACCTAGCACTAAACAAGCCATCAAAGCTCTCACTGCTCAGGTAAATTGCCAGATTCCTCGGATTAGTCGGTCCTTGAGTTGGATAACGAGTTTTCAAAAGAAAAAAAAATGTTAAATCCATATTATACACCTGTTTTTGTTTCTGACAAAGTCATGTAATAATGTTTGTATTTGGGTGCTAATTAAGAAAATCAAAGTTCCATTATTTTGCTAACATGAAATTTGTTAGTTAGTTAGTTATAGTTATGCAAACGTACATGTTCCTGTTCCTTTCATGTAGGTGTGAATTTTAGTGACCCTTTATGTAATTAAAAGACCCAATTTTTGTCTTTTTTAATTTTTGTTTTTGTTTTTTTCTCTAGAGGTGATTTTGGTGACAAGTGTGTTTTTTTTCTTCCTCAGATCAAGGACATGGCAGTGAAGGCTTCTGGGGCATATAAGAATTGCAAGCCTTGTTCAGGATCTTCAAATGGTAACAAGAACAAAAAATATGCTGATTCTGACATGGGATCAGATTCAGCAAGGTTCAACTGGGCGTACCGAAGAACCGGGAGCGCAAGTTCAACACCAAGGATGTGGGGGAAGGAAATGGAAGCGAGACTCAAAGGGATTTCCAGTGGAGAAGGAACACCAACATCGGTGAGTGGACGTACCGAGTCAGTTGTGTTCATGGAAGAAGAGGATGAATCTAAGGAATGGGTTGCACAAGTTGAACCTGGTGTGCTCATTACTTTTGTTTCATTGCCTGAAGGTGGAAATGATTTGAAGAGGATACGGTTCAGGTACTTCCCTTCTCTTCTTTTTTTGTGTTTTGGAAATTGCACAATGTTTTTATTAGTTGGAGTTGTTGCAAATCACATGCTTTGTTATGTGGTAGAGAGTAGCTAGCTTTTTAACTACCGTGGCTTTGTCTTTTGTAGTTTTTAAACTTTCTTTTGTTCTTGTTTGATCCGGCACTTAATTAAATGTTTGTTTGAGAGTGATCACATGCTATGTAGCGCAGACATGTCGTGTTTAGTGTCCGACGCTTGTCAGAGTTCAACACCAACACCTGTAATTACATTCAAGGTTTAAGTATGACTTTAGTCTACGCAGTTTTTGGTTTTAGTCTCTATTAAGTTTTTTTGTTCGGATTTAGACTCTGCAGATTCAAATGTTGTTGCTTTTAGTCCCTGACATCAACTTATTGGGTCATGTAGCGTGATTTTGTTGGGCCACGTATAATGTCAGGGACTAAAAGCAACAATATTTGAATTTGCAGGGACTAAACTAAATAAAAAAAAAAAAAAAAAATTACTGG
>Ga0228710_1006430_pt1 | contig 17799 bp, 9 predicted proteins | sample MedpolnodulmetaG_FD_177995 | JGI IMG/M metagenome (GOLD analysis project Ga0228710, IMG submission 177995) | Root nodule microbial communities from Medicago polymorpha collected in Santa Monica, California, United States - pink nodules | ecosystem: Host-associated > Plants > Roots > Nodule...
CATGTATAGAAATGAATTTTGGATATAATGGGCTGGGGTGGCCCTCTAAATTTGTCTTGTGGTGTTTATATATGCATGCTAGCTAAAATACAATTATTAGTTTCCGTGTGAGACTTTTGGGGATGAATTATTGTGTGTGAATATCAAAACAAGTGCGGTATACTTTATCTTAGTGACTTAAATGTGTCTAATCAAATGATACCTTGTTTGCCTAAAAGTACTTGAATGAATGAGATACTATGATGGTGGCATTTAGGCTGGGGAAGTGAAGTTTTTTCCCACCATGGGAAAGTGGGTCTATTATGGACAGGTGACAGTTTCAACCTGCTGCAATTAAAGAAAAGAAAAATTACTTTTTACTTATTTTATTCAATTATATATGTTTTTGCAATCTCACCTCCTTATTGCTGCAATCAACCTCGTCGGCCATTAGAAAGGATTATTCTCCTCAGTAAATTTGCTCCAAACCAACCTCATCAGCCATCTCTACACCTCATCTGTGCATATCCACCACTGTGAATACACCACCCATTTGTATTTTTCTCTTGCCATCTTCCTGAGGAGCTGTTGAGAGTGATGCCATGTTACCCACGAAATACACCCAAACAATTTGCGCTCAAACTTTCCATGAATACAAAACGGACTCCTTTTGTTTGACACATGCATTTATCTTTGTTTGAATGGTATCATTGTGGAGAGGGTTGGGGAGAATTCCACGACGTGATTTTCTTTTAGCTGAGGAAGAAATTGGAAAAGAACCATTTCTTTTCTCTACCCATTATTTTATATTTATATAATTGAGGGTCGGTTTCTTTTAATTTTTTGGTTTGAATCGAATTTTTATTAAATTTGAAAAACCCAGTTTATTTTCTAATATAAAAGTGTTATTCTACCAAAAAATATTTAATTAAAAGCATTAATTCTACCCAAAAATTCAAATTATTTTTTGCATTTAATTAGTAAAATATGTTGTGGCTCATTCTTAGAAGGAAAAAAAAAACGGAAGCCCACAATCAATTATAAACGGTAGCATACAAATTATTTTTTGCATTGGGGTCAAATTTTTTGTAGTAGGTTCAATGCTAAAAAGTTAGAAGAAGGTTGTCATCAATAAATCTGAACCACTCATTTAAAATATTAATATATCAATGGTTAAAACATCAACTTTTCCATGATGGGAAAAAACTCCCATTTTCCATTCTAAACCCCACCTACTATGATATCTCTTTTAAAAAGAGTTTTATCATCTATAGAGGTCATATCTAACTCGATAAATAAAGTTAAACACAAAAAAGAAAGGCATTTTGGTTTGAATTGCCAAGCTACTCGTTTTGTCCCATGCAAATATGATTGATGATTGGATGATTTCACCAACGCTGCCTTGCTTGACAGCATCACGCGTTTACTTTTTCAGGGGATGGGCCTAGTTGATTGACTTCAATTTTTATTCACTTATTCCTCGAGTAAATAGGCAATTACTTCTCAGAAATTGTAAGTTTCGTTAATAACCCTCTTGAAATTAACAAAACTTCAATTACCCTCCTGAAATTTCACAACGTTAATCAATTTACCCCCTCCGTCAAATTTTTCTGTTAGTGAACATGACGTTTTGCAAATACCCCCTGAAGTTTTGCACTTATGTGCAAAATGCCCTCCGAACTTAAAAATTTATATTATTTTTTTCTTAAAGGCAAACAATTAATAGTTAAATATTAAAGCTAACTATTAATTTTGGAGTTTGGGAAAACTACATGCATATATACATCAAAATAGGCTTGTACATGTTTGTTTTTCCCATAGTTTTTTTTAAAAAAAATTGGGGAAGGGAAAAATGTGTATTTTTTAAAGTGACAATAATGGTTATTTTTACTACGGAACTAAGAGAATTCATACTCATCACTTTGAGTTTACCAGGCTTAGCATGAGTAGCAATAAAGAGAAACAAAGTCACAATTAAGGAGTGTGCTCCACCTTCACAAGACAAGAACAAGATTAGTACATAATTAGATGTGAACTAATTTTCTTGTATAAAACATGACACAAAGCCTTTTTTTTCATTTTGATACTAAAACAAGGCAAGAACTTTGGAGCATAACTCACAATTCAAAGAATAATATAAAGGCTTTCCATTTCCCAAATAGTTCACATAGTCTAAGATTTAAGGTCTATGCATTTTCCTCTAATATGACATGCAATGTGAAAAAGAAAAGACCAAACCTCAAATTAGTTCCTATTTTTTAGATGATATCATTCATTCACTTCTCCATATTAAATTTAATAAATCAATCATCAAGGAAATCACTATGTTACCTTTCTATCTTATTTCCTCCCAAATAAATAAATAAAAAAGAACAACAATAGTTCTCATTACACATAAAAAAATATAAATTTTCAAGTTCAGGGGACATTTTGCACATAAGTGCAAAACTTCAGGGGGGTATTTGCAAAACGTCATGTTCACTAACAGAAAAATTTGACGGATGAGGTAAATTGATTAACATTGTGCAATTTCAGGAAAGTAATTGATGTTTTGTTAATTTCAGAGAGCTAATTGACGAAACTTACAATTTCAAGGGAATAATTGTCTATTTACTCATTATTCATATTGTAGGTTTGTACTTCAATTTGATTTATTTGTCGATCAAAACTATCAATTATTCTCTCAGTCTCTTAGTGAGTATTAAGAAAAATAGTAACTGCAATATTAAATTTATCGAGATATGTATTATTTTTACATATTCACCCTTACAATTATTTTTTTTTAGTTGTCTTACGCATGATTTTTTGGTTGCCTCTATATATATATTCACCCTTACAATTATTGATATTGATTGATATCGTATGAATGTGAGAGAGAGTTTGTGTTTTTTAATGGTAAATTAAATAGGGGCATTTTTTGCACCAAAAAAAAAAATTAAATAGGGGCATTTTTATAAAGAAAAATACATGTGAGACTTAAGAAAAAATCAATTTTTTTTTTGGTTCCAAAGAAAAAATCTTATATCAAGGAACAAAGAAAAAGTGAAAAATGATCTTATAAATGGTTTTTTTTAATATGATCTTATAAATGTTATTAACTGTAACCAACAGTGATACAAGAATTAAAGGCTTGAAATTAACTAAGAGTATAGAGAAATAATTTTGAAACTTTTTCCAACTGATAAAAAGATTTCATTCGAGATTAGAAGTAAGACATATATTCGACCTCGATAAAAATTTAAGCTAATTCAACCACTTCTAACAAAGAACTGGGTTCAAATTTCAACGTCAATGTGAAGAACGTATATGTAAATAATAAGTAAGAATATTTGCCAATAACCTTAAAGGTTAAGACTTTTTAAAATCCGAGTGAGTCGTAGGATTTAAATAACCTAAAAAATTTAGGTAAAAGTAAATAACAAAAGTCAATCAACATCGTCAGAATTATTTAACGTGGAATGTTATCAAGCAAGGCAGCGCTGGTGAAAGGACTCCATCATCATATAGTAAGTTTACTCAAAAGAAGAAAAAAAAATCGTCATATAGTAAGTATACTTGCATGGGGCAAAATGACAAGCTAAAACATCCAAAATACCCTTTAATTAAAAACATTATTTTTTTATTAGACACATTCAAAACACGAGAATAAGATAAAGTAAACCACACTTTTGATAAAAAAAAATATATAAAAAATACATATATTTACTCATTCATATATTGTATAGCATCCACCTATTACTCAGTCTCATTCCCACACCCACCCACCATATATACATACATATATTATATCCAATTATCCATATATAGATCATTTCAATTATTTTTAGCTGCCTCAATTATTATTTCTTTGCTTACTCATTCTCTTTATTTCGATCGACCCCAAAAGTCCAAGCCTATTTTCCATATAAATACTTGCACCCATGCATGTCATTTGCATTGCATTTCACACCATTAATATACAAGCTCTTTTATATTCGTCCAAAGCCTAAACTTCTAAACAATTACACCTTTCCTTTCATAAATAAATTTTAGTTCACTTAATTATAACTTCTTCTTGAATTTCTTACAAAAATATATGGAGGGTAGTTTGCTTAAGGTTATGTTTATTTTGCTTGTTTTGGGTATTGTGAACACATTAGTGCATGGACAAGGGACACGTGTAGGATTCTATTCAAGTACATGTTCTCAAGCTGAATCCATTGTTAAGTCCACAGTTACATCTCATGTTAACTCCGACTCTTCTTTAGCTCCTGGTTTACTTAGGATGCACTTCCATGATTGTTTTGTCCAAGGTTGTGACGCTTCTGTTCTCATTGCCGGTCCTGGCACTGAGAGAACAGCATTTGCAAACCTTGGTTTAAGAGGTTTTGAAGTTATTGATGATGCTAAGACAAAACTCGAGGCTGTGTGTCCCGGTGTTGTCTCTTGTGCTGATATCGTTGCCCTTGCTGCTCGTGATTCCGTTGTTCTGGTAATTAACTAACTTAACTATATATCTGTACAAATGATAGTAAATGAGATACTGCTAGAAAATGTTGAATTAGTTACAGTATTAATCTATTAGAACCATCAAAATTAAAGATCAATATTCATTTTTTTTATATTAATAATTCAACCTTTTTAATAGTACAGAAAATTCGATCAATAAAATTGACATAAGTTGAATACATTACTTAGTGTAATAAGTTCATAATTTGTTGAAATATGGACCTAACTGATTTATGTATGCAATGTAGAGTGGTGGTCTTAGTTGGCAAGTTCCTACCGGGCGCAGAGACAGACGCGTGTCACAGGCTTCCGATGTCAATAACTTGCCTGCTCCTGGTGATTCTGTTGATGTGCAGAAACAAAAGTTTGCAGCAAAAGGTCTTAACACACAAGACCTTGTCACCCTAGTTGGTAAGTGATACTTTCAAAATTTATTTATCACTTTAGAATTACACATTGAAGTTGCATTCACATTAATTTTAGTCCCACCTATTATTCCTTTTGTGACATAACAATATAATTACATGCGTTATTTATTTATTATAGGTGGACATACAATTGGTACAACAGCATGTCAATTCTTCAGCAACAGATTGAGAAACTTCACTGCAAATGGTGCAGCTGATCCTTCAATAGACCCTTCATTTCTTTCACAATTACAAACATTATGCCCTCAAAACAGTGGTGCTACAAACAGAGTTGCATTTGATACCGGAAGTCAAAACAAATTTGATAATTCTTACTATGCTAATCTGAGGAACGGACGTGGAATTCTTCAATCTGATCAAGCATTGTGGAATGATGCTTCCACAAAGACATTTGTGCAAAGATACTTGGGTATAAGAGGGTTACTTGGATTAAGATTTAATGTTGAATTTGGAAAATCAATGGTGAAGATGGGCAACATTGGAGTGAAGACCGGTGTTGATGGTGAAATTCGCAAGATATGTTCTGCTTTCAACTAAATACAAAAGATGTTTTTATTGATTTGTTTGTACTTTGTATTGTTGGAATGTTTGCCATTGATTCAAGTGTATAATATACGTAGTTTGTTTTTGTTTTCTCTTTTTTTTGTTGACCAAACTAAAAATGTTGAAAGTGTAAAATTATTAAAAGAAAAGTGTGATATGTATTATATCTAATAATACTAATACAAACAAATTTTTCACTGGCCGTCCATACTGAAAAACATAGCAAGAAGAATCCAACCTTTTTCAAGTTCATATACAGCTTTACACGACATGTCCAAGGTTGTTTTTGTATCAAACTATGTAGTAAATCACATCATATCATATATCTTATTATTCTCAAAAGAATATCAATAGGTAGATGCCCTTGTTATTGTCTTCAACTAGGAATGACTAATTAGGTACATTGAACATAGAAATGAGTCTCATGATTCATTTTCACTCCTAAATTTTCTCAACTTCATAATGAGGTTTACCCTTTTTGTTCTTCAACTTATTACTTTTTCGGTTCTTGCAATGGCTCAAGAAGGACCTAAAGGGGATAGTGAAGTCCAAAATAAATCTTCAGACGATAAAAACAACAAAAATTCCAATCTTTTATTATTAATACTCAACGTGGTTCTTCTTCTTGCGATTATATTGCTATTGATTCTTTACTATAACACATCAAAAAAGCTCAATAGAATAGTCAAAGGACACATTAACACATTTCATGAACAAGAGAAAGATGTTGAAACAAGTATTGAGAAGAGGATAGAGATAGGAGAAGGGACGACGATGATGACAGTAGAAGAGAGAAAGGAGTTAATGTTCTTTAATGATGAGACAAAATTTCAAATGGGAGAACTTCTTAGAGCTTCTGCTGAGGCATTAGGTCATGGAATTATGGGGAATAGTTATAAGGCTATGTTGAATAATGGACCTACCATTGTTGTAAAGAGGTTAAGGGACTTGAAACCATTCACTAAAGAAGAATTTGCAAACATAGTGAAAATGATTGCTGATCTTAAACACCCTAATCTGTTGCCTTTGCTTGCTTACTATCATTCCAGAGAGGAGAAGCTAATGCTTTATAGATATGCACAGAATGGAAACCTTTTCTCACGACTTCATGGTAATTTACATCGACTTGGTACTTTTTCTTCGTCTTTTTTTCACTCTGAATTTGTACATGAATTTCAAGAAAAATCAGAGAAAACACATATAAGTTGAGTTTTGAGACATGAATATTCGTTTTCCTTAATTTTTTACGAAACCGATAACTCAGTTGTAAGGACGGATAATACTATTACGAAGAGCATTTTGCTTATGACTAGCGACACTAATGGATGTTAGAGTTTCGAATGATTTTCAAGCATTAGGCGACTGTAGATTATATGTGACACTTCTCCACCCTGAAAGCCACTTCAAAGAAATGCTTTCTTTGATCAAAATATAAAAAACACTTGCATGTTAAAGTTTTACATGATCTTATCATAGGTTTTCATGTTAAATTACTATCGTATGACAATAATGTATGGTTACAAGGTGATTTTTGTCGCTAATGATTAATAACCAAACTCTGCATGAATTTATCAGATGGAAGAGATGGAAACAGGGTTCCATTCAATTGGAACTCAAGATTATCAGTGGCAAGAGGCGTGGCTCGAGCACTAGAGTACCTTCACCTTAACAACAAGTTCCATAACATTGTCCCTCATGGAAATTTGAAGTCTTCAAATGTACTATTTGATGAAAATGATTCAGTTCTAGTATCTGACTTTAGCCTTGCCTCATTAATAGCACAACCAATTGCAGCTCAACATATGGTTGTTTACAAATCACCTGAATATGGTTATGCAAGAAAAGTTACAATGCAATCAGATGTTTGGAGTTATGGATCACTTTTAATAGAACTTGTAACTGGGAAAGTTTCTATGTGCTCAGCTCCACAAGGGACTAATGGTGTGGATCTTTGTAGTTGGGTTCATAGAGCTGTGAGAGAAGAATGGACTGCTGAAATATTTGACAAAGAAATATTTTGTCAAAAGAGTGCTCTTCCTGGGATGTTAAGGTTGTTGCAGATAGCAATGAGATGTATTGAGAGGTTCCCAGAGAAACGTCCTGAGATGAAAGAGGTAGTTAGAGAAGTGGAGAAAATACAACAGGTACACTTGATGTCTGAAGATGAGGATGATATGTCTTGTGATCAGTCTCTAACTGATGAATCCTTTTCAACTAGTAACTCAGGGATTTTTATTGGAGATGAAAGATAGATAGGTTGTTAGATAGATAGATGATCAAATTAAGGTTGGATGTCTAAACCTATAACATGTTGTTCTTTTTGTTTTTGACATCAGGGTACAGTGCACCAAAAGAATAAAGTTACATACTTCTATGATGTTTGTTTCAGTCTCAATATGAAGACTTAAACCCATTTTTAATTTAGCATTTAATTATATGAGAAGAATAAAAGATATATGATCAAATGCAGCTCATGTGTTTGCATCCTTTGTCAAAAATTTACTATATATCTTGCCAAACGAACCAAATATTTTAGTCTTCGAAATTGTAGTGATTGAGAGATCAAATTACACAACGTCTATAATTTCAAAGATGAAAATAGTGATTCACTTATATCTTTTGCTTAAAGATACAGAGGTAGTTAAATAACCACCTGCTGCACAAGATTTTGGTGGTCTTCTTGCACATGAAAATAATTGTGAGTGTACACTACTATGCATCATATATTGCTCCCTTATGATCAGCACAAATGTAAAATGTGCATCAGTATCACGTTACAAATTACAAATGTACATCAGTGTCATGGCATTCAATGCAAAACTAGATCGCGAATTAAAACTCCAAGTAAACCCGATATAATTATATGTCATCTTATACGATGGCATGAAAACTATGAACTACACGGCATAATGTGCCAAAGTTGGTTTCACTTTCACTAGGTGTTTCCCCCTAAAAGCTTTTTCTCTACATCGGTTGAAGAATCTTCCTGAAAGACCTGATTCTCAGCCTTTCCTGGATTGATTGCTGATTCATTTATCTGTCAATTAAACCATAAAATGAGGATAGGACCAAACAATAGCTTTCTACTTCATTGAAACATGTCAAAATTCATGAAAGCATACCGCTGCATTGGATTTGAAAGGTGCAATATCGTTTGGAAGCAAAGTTGATGGATCTGTCGGCCTGTGAAACAATAAGTGTGCTATAGACCGATCAATAGGATTTGTGTTGGTTTCGATATCAATGAACCCTGTACACCTGAATGAAGCTATGTGTTATCAAAAAGAAGATTAATTCATAAACACTTTTAAAATAAAGGATTTTTTTGGTCTAGCATGTGAGTAACAAAAGAACTTTTTTGGTAATGCTACAAATTGCAGATAAGAACTCACAACTACTAATACTCGAAATAATGTTACACAGTCATTCAAACTCTGAAGCCACTTTACAACAGGCCAGCTACCTTGTTATTGAGACAGATAAATCTGATGCAATAAAGTGAGCAATACCTGCTTGCATCCTGAGCCATTGTGTCTTTGCATGCTTCAGTACCATCTCCAATGCAACCATTTGTGTTTGTTATAATGTGTCTTTTCTCAGCACTCTTAGCTAAACGGTATAAACTGTCCCTTATGCACAATTTGGTTTTAATATCCAACTGCAATCAAAAAAGGGGATTGGTTTTCACTTTTCAGCAATAAGTGACATATTAATTATATACAGATAATATACCTTAGCCTCTTTTGGTTTACAAAATCATTTTCAGTTTTCATTTTAAATTACAAAAACTTCTTGTTTTCATTTTGTTTTCTGTTTTCAAAATTTTGCATAGGAAACACATAAAATGTTTTTATTAAAACAAAGTAAAAACAGGTTACAGTTTTGCAATTAAAAATGAACTTATGAAACATAAACAATTTTTTGCACAAACTTGAACATCACAGGATTCTAATACCTGTTCCAACACCTGTTGCAGGTGGCAAAAGCTATTTGCTTCAAGTGAGTTTTGGTCCAGAGCAGAGCTTATGGGTGAGCTTTCTTGTACAGTTGATGAGTCTATTTCTGAAGAAAATCCTAGACTAACCCCTCGAACTTTACTATGACCTTCATTTTCATTTTCAAATTGATGAGTTACCTGCTGAGAAGAACCTTGACTGTGAAATAGCATTTCATTTGCCCTTCTTTCATTTTTGAAACTCCTACTTAATAGGTGATCATGGCTATGATACTTTTCTCTCTTCTCATTTGTTTTCGAGGCAGCAGCCACCAAAGAATGACCATGAGAACTTTCCATGTTTGAGGCATAAGACAAATCTATAAATGAAGGAGACATATGTCCGTCATGTTCAGCTCTTAATCCAGAGAAAGTCGAAGAGAGTGAAGTGTGATTTAGAGCATGACTAAATTCTAGGTGCGTTGAAGGAATTTGTGTCAGTATGCAACCTAAGGAATTAGAATCTATGTTCTGCTTATGCTTCTGGATACTACCAAGAGAAGTAACACCACTAGAAGAGGCTCCACACCGCTGATTTATGTCTGCATATTGCTCAGGAGGAGTATAAGGATGAACAGAATTGCCATTTTTTCGCTTTCCTGCTGATGACTTTGGAAGCTTCTGCAATTGTAATACAAAGAAACTGTTGGTGATATACAAATTGAAACAGAAGAGTTTAATTCAGTTTACAGTTTCACACTAATAAAATACACCAGGCATTCAGAAACTAACCCACCCTTGCAATCAAACTTGCATTATAAACCAGACCCAACAAATTACCCTCAAAATGAAAGAATTTTTGAGTCCTGCATAAAGGTCAAGCACAATTTCCAATCAAGTGAAAATAGTGAAACATGAAAAAGCACTATTCTTACAAAAAAAAATTATGGATGAAAAAACCATGAATACACCATAAAACCATAAAACCAGGCCATGAATACAGGATAAAAAATTAGTATTAGTTAGAGCTGTAATCAGGATAAAAAAAAAATTAGGCCATGAATACACCATAAAACCATCTTACAAAAACTATGGATGAAAATATTTCAATTTCTGTAGAAATTCATTATTTCAATTCCTTAACTGAAAAAATGAGGGTGGAGGATTAGTTTGTTTTTCTAAATTATAAACATCTTGGATGAATCTATGATCACACTCTGAGACCGGCTGAATCCCATTCTAGAATATATGACTTACGAGATCAGAGGCACATGTCAAAATTATTTTGTCATGTGCCTTTGAGGGATCATCATATGGAAATTTGTATGAGCCCTGTGGTTTTCATAACGAACACACATCGAATTATAGCTTCACAATTTGAAATTCAAGAATTCATAACCCACATCAAAACAAAATGCAACTAACTAACCTTTTCTTTTGGCACCAAGACATCTTTATGACCAGATTTTGTGTCTGGCTCACTGAACATTGATAATGAAGCAGGGACAACATTGTCATCCACATCCATTTGAGATCTTATCTTCTTATCACCAGGGGATAACTTTTTGTTTGAACCATTGACCGGAAAACATCCAATGTTTTCTTTTGAGGAATCCATATTGTATTCTGATATGTTTTTCAATGGACTCATTTCTGCATAATGAAGCTCTATGTCGGACTTTAGTGCATCATCGGAACCTTCAGCACCATGTGAAGAAGAAAACCAGCAGAACTCCTCTTCATTATTGAGACTCTCCATTCCAAAAGTCAAATCACAACTTCTGCAATTTAAAAGTGATATTTAGATATTAATATGATGATTGCGATGAATCGATTAATTTTGCAGACAAAGGGAAAGATGGGGAAAATTCTGCCAAATTGTAGGGTTTCTTACAACATCCTGTCAACATCTTCTAAGTTTCCTATATCCAGCCATCCATCATTATCAAGAAAACTGAGTTCATTATCATCTTGAGATATGTGATTTATTGGATATTGGCACGCACTATCATCTTCCACCACACACTTGTCTTCCAAGATGGTATCATCTGCACAAAGCTCGCTGCCACCAGAGTCTATATTGCTGCTCTTGAAACAGTGGTCAGACATGCCTGTATTATCTGAAGCTAGCCCTTTTGCTTCTCTGTATGAGTCACCATCACTTGACGAATATACACCCTCGGGTGCGTCAGACCATGAACCTTTTTCTGGTATTCTTTCATTTTGGGTCATATTTTGCAAGTATAATTCCTCTCTACCCAGAGTTCGATAGCTATTAACATTACCACTACACTTTATACCATCAAACTCGTGAAGTGATTTATTAAAGCCATCGCCCTCTATTACAAGCTGATTATTGTGTTGGCTACCAGAATGGGGGACTTGGAGATCTTCATTCTCACCAAATTCACCCCACTCGTTATCTTCAAACTGTAACACAAACACATATATTAAGCACGTCACTTATGTAATTTGGCATGGCATAAAATGACAAATCCATAAAAACGTAAAATCAAACCCAATAAAGAGATAAATAGAAAACATCAAATTAGTACGTAGGTCAAAAGCTAACAAAAATACAACCCACCACTACTGATATCAGCAGTAAAAAGGAAATGCAACAGCAACAACAACCAAACCACTAAGTGGGGTCGGCTACATGGATAGAACGGCGCTGTAAGGTTCTAACATACGATAATGCATCCTCAAAAGATGTTTGTTTTTATTTATTTTGTTATAAGAGGGAAATTTTACCCTGTAAGGTTTCTGAATAACCTTGTGGTCAAAAACCAACCTCGGAACCATATCATACCAAGATTCAAGTTGAACCTCAAGGAAGTTTAACTCAGGGATGACCAGTTAAAAGGGATTATTAAAGAACCGACTTGAGCAAGATAGGAAAAAAGTGGAACTGTTGCAAGTAAAGAGTAGAAGGAAGATGCACTGATATAAGTTTCAAGTTTACCATTTAACAAGGATTGTCTTCTGTATACTTCACATTAATATTAATATCAGCTACACCCACCACTAATCGGCAATATGTTTCTCAAGGGCAGTGTATCTGGAGTTATTAATAGCTACCAAGCCGCTTCTGAATCCCTCGCACGTTGAACTTGGATTGAACAACAGCCTGCTTATAAGATTATGCTATTGATTAACATCAGTACAGCAATGAAAACATCGAATAAAGTCCAGAATCAGATACTAATATATATCATCAAAAAGATTACAGAATGGTTAACATTATACGAGTAACAAATACACATTCTTCAATTATGTCCAAGATATGCCACCAAGCATTAGCAATAGGATAGCATACTTGTGACAATTCCTCCAGCTCAACTCAATGCTCAATGTTGACTTCATTATTTTAGAAATGTACATAGAAATGCTCACTGGGGAACAACGCTAAATATATGACATCACAGGGATACCAAAGAAAGGAAAATCATTTCAATGAATTTGTTACAGGAATAAAGAGAAACAATCTCTAATTAAGCGGAAAATCTTTAACCTGTATGATTTCTCAATGATAGGTCATCTAAAAGAATTTGAGGAAATCTTTTTGTTTGATGCAGAACAAAAAACACTTGGTTATGCTGGGTATAGATGATTGTGCCTAAACTGAACCATTATTATAATTGAGAAGTGACACCTATAAAAGGGAACGTTAAACAGCAATGCAGTAATAGATAGCTAACTGATTCTGGACAGAAGAAATTTGCAGTTCATCTGTATCTTATACCGTGAGATCACAAGGTAACAAGGTTACTCCAGTTTGGGTTTGAGACATTTACCGGCAATCTTAACAAGTTCGGGATGAAAAATGCACTTTTGAATTTGAATGAAGAATGACAAGTGTATGAGAGCAGAGTCCAAAGGTGACTCAAGAAAAATGTCATCGTATTTGTGGTCCTATATGGAAACGAATTAGGGCCAGTTGTATGTTCTGCATCGTGTTAAGATTGGAATTTCAAGTGGAGACAATAAAAACAATTATAGTGCTTTATGAGTATATTGTGGCAAAACCGCAAAGTAATATTGTATTTCAAATACTGGAGTTGAATTTAACAATAGTTCATACCTCAAACATACAGATGTTTGACATTCCTCTCGGATCTTCTATCCACCACTAATGATACATTCAAGGCTTGATCCAGTGTCATGTTTATTAAGCAAACCTGTCATCAAAGATATTTTTCAGTCATGGAATACACCAATCATAAACATATCTGAAGTCACAAATTGGAAACGACAACTAAGGAACAAAACAATTTCTATAATGAAGAAAGAAATCACATGTTAAGTTCTATGCCAATTATATCATGTGTCGGGTGCTACAGATCTAATAGCGGAAACACTTACGACTCAAACATGATGTTAGTATAGCATCACTGATGGTAAAGTAATTTCAACATCTAGTCTCTAAATCACTTTCTAAACTAATCAGCACTCACAATCCACTGTGTTCGGAAATTATGAATAGCATCCACCGATGATACTAACAGTTCATAACCGTCAGTGAATTCTTATTGTTAGGTTAACACTTATAGTTGACTTGTTAAGCGTGATCCCACGATCTCTATTAACCAGTGTGATCTTCGGAACAAAAATAACTTGTCAAAGGATTTAGATAAATCTGCTACTACCTTTTCAGTCAAAGAAATACAAAGCCGTCCGTCACTACCGTTGAAATTTTAGGTATCTCTAGATTATGAAATGTGATTCAAAACTTTCCCGTTTTAAGATTCATAAGCTGTACAAACTTTTTATCGTTGTGTCAAAGTAGGGCCTGGTAAAAACCTTCACCAATTATAGACCAATTTGACAAACAACATACATCAGCTAACGAAAACTACGAAATTATCAAATGTTATATTTATGGTTTAATTGCAGTTTTAGTCTCCCTATTTTCACCATTTGGCGGAATTGGTCCCTTATTTTAAAATTTGACAGTTTTGGTCCCTCCATCAAATATTTGATCTAAAATATGGTGATATGATATGTTTTCAATTAAGTCTTTAAGAGAACAATTTCCTCGATATTGATATTTTTCCATCATCACATCATATACCAAGTCATTTAAAACATATCACAACCCCAATTTTTAGTTCAAAAATATGTGGACGACCAAAATTCTCAGGTTTTAAAATAGGGGGACCAAATCCTCAAAATGGTGAAAATAGTGGGACCAAAATTGCAATTAAGTCTATATTTATCTTTCAATAAAAACATGATACAAGGCTAACCATAATAAAAATGGCAAAAAAAATCTTCTTAACTTTAAGCATAAAGCATAGCTAATAAATGTTACTAAGTTCAAGCAACTTCAACTTACAACATAGGCCTTGTTCTATGAAGCACGGACACTCCTCGGATTAGGCTTGACACGACACTGACACATATAATTACACTTAATTATGTGATTTTCTCAAATTGTTAGTGGCGTCTGTGTCGTGTCCGTGACCGTATTCGTGCTTATAGGCCCTGTTTGGATAACCAACTTATAAAGTTAAAATGTTTTTTAATAAACCATAAGTTGTTTTCATAAACTATCCTGAAAATCTTATGAAAATAAGCTCAAAACAACTTATGAAAACATCGGAATTTGTTTTCATAAGTTCTAAAAAAAAAGTTCTCACAAATGTTTGTATCAATAAACAACTTCAAATAAGTCAATCCAAATACATGGTTAGTAATTAATTGATATTGCAAATTATTTAGAAAATAAAATGAGCAAGAAACAAACAAAGATTGAAGATCCAGAATATTTGAAGTTCATTTTCACTGTTTCCTTATTATCCAAACACTACACCAACACCAACCAGATTTCTATGTTCTAATCAAATCAAAAAATTACAACAAAAAGTAAAAAAAAAAAAAAAAAAAAAAAAAAAAAAAAAAAAAAATAAAAAAAATAAAAAAAAAAAAAAAAAAAAATAGAGTAAAAATCATAGCAACTAAAATAAATTTAAAGCATGAACAAATAACTACTAACTTATTTAACTAGAAATTAGTAATAATAACACAATAAAAGCAGGTGAATCTCATAGATATAAATAGAGTGAATTAGAAACTCTTAAGTATAATTAATGATAAATTACACTAGTACAAAGAAGCTGAGTTAGAAGATAGTTTTGTTCATATTGATAAACTAAAGACGAAGAAGAAAGAAGTGATGTTAGTTACCAAAACGTGATTTGAGCAAGAAGTGATTATTGGAAGCTTTTTTTTTCGCGTTGTTTGGGATGGGATTTTTTTTTGATTCCAGAAGACTCTTCTTACTTCAACTTGCACGAACAATTTTATTTTTTTATTTTTTAGGTATGACGGAGAAACCGACACGTGGCATGGAAATATTGTTCGTGGTTGGGAGGTGGGTGTTTAAGATCCGATCAGTTACTGTGTTTCTATTGGTCCACAATCAGTTTTGCTTTTACAAACTGACACGTGTCCGGTTGCATTTAGTTCTACCCTACCCACGTGCCTAACCAATAATATTTCTGGTTTGTGTTCTTTTTGGGAAGTCTTCTTCTTTTCTTGTCCGTAGAAATGTTTGTCATGTGAGTGGTACCCATCTACTATCTTGATTATTTAAGGGAGTACAATTTCATTGAGGCCGCTTCTAAGATTTTTGATCTTCTCTTAAACCAACTTATCTCTTTGGTAGAGATATTATACTCCTTCTGTCTTAAATTGTAAGTAAAAAAATCAAATCATGCTTATTAAAATATAAGAATATGGAGTATAATTTTTTTTGTTTTCTTTGAAATAAGCTTCATGGAAATGTATAAAAACAATTGTCATTGGTTATTGATTATGGAGAAAATTTAATGTAATTTGCATTTAATTTCATGAGAGTAAACAAAAGTTTTTTTTTTGAAAAATATAGTTTAAAAAAACAATATTAAATAGGATAAAAGTTTGCCAAAAAAAATGAGTTTTTTCCCTTACATTTTGGACTGAGAGAGTATATTATAAGCAAAAGAGAGTATAATATAAGCAAAATTTGACCATTTTAGTTGTAAAAATATATAAGCAAAATTTGACTTTTTAGTTTTTACATCATATTTATGCATGTTGTGCCAAAAATACCCACAATTTAATTTAGTACTTCTAATCTTTAATAATTTGATTTGTTGCATTAATCGAACCAACTTTTCATATAAAATAAATGTTACAGTCATGCTAACTTGTACCATAAGAGCACAAATTAAAGAGTTAAAAAAGAAAATAATAAACAAATTGTGTATTGAAAATATAACTTATTAAACTTTTACAATATTGAATACACAATTTCTAAAAAAATACTTCTATGTTTAGCTTTTTAACTTGTGTCTTAAGGGCACAAGTTTGCATTTCCTTAAATATTACTCCCTCCGTCCCATTTTAAAGGACACGGTTGACTCTGTCACGTATACTAATATACAATTTTGAACTTAAATATATTTAATAATCTATTAGGAAAAAATATGAAAATTTGATATTTTGAAAGTATTCTTCGAAACATATCCAACATCTTATATGTTATATTTTGTCTTTGTATATTAGTAGAAAAATAAAGTCAAAACATGTTATATGAACACTGAACAATTTTAAACTAGATCATTTAAAATAGGACGGATAGAGTACTATGTTACATTTGAAATGTGAACGATTAGTGCCTACTCATTGAAAATTGTTGGGTGTTTAAGCAATTGATTTTGCCGAAAATTAGCACTAAGTTATTGGTTCTCTTATTTTACTCTAGTAAACATTGGTGCGAAGTTACTCTATAGAACATGAAAAGCTATAAACTTTTTAGGATAAATTGGATATTGCTGCCATGGAAATTTAGGTTTTTTTTATAAAAAAAAAAACAAAGGGTGGTAGCAGAGAGCTAACCAAACCCCAAAATATATATAAAAAAAGAAAGATAAAAACAACAAAAGAAGGGGATTAGACCAAAACTCCAAGCCCTAATTACAAATTTTAAAAACTGACAAGCCAGACTTGTAGTGCAAAAAGCTATCCTTAATGAAGAAAGGAACATCAGGCCAAATATTTAAAGAGGGAATAGTTACAGCATGATTAGGTATTGGAGTTTGTTATAAGGGCAATTTCGGCACCTTAGTTGAGAATAAATGCAATTAACCATTTTTCTTAAAAAATATGAAAATGTTGAATTTGCTTATATATATGTAACGGAGGGAGTATTCTCAATGTCCCTAACTATAAGTCTTTTTTAAAAAAAAGTTGTCTCTAACTATAAGTCTTTTTTTAAACAAATACACTTAATAATTTAAGGCTAAAGTGCACTTTTCACTCCTCAAGTTTTAAAAAGTTGTGATTTTGACCCCCTATGAAAAAAAAATTACAAAAGTGACCCCCATGTTTAGGGAAATATGCTCTTTTGACACCCCCCCCCCCCCCCCACAAACACACCAA
>Ga0228710_1006435_pt1 | contig 17786 bp, 14 predicted proteins | sample MedpolnodulmetaG_FD_177995 | JGI IMG/M metagenome (GOLD analysis project Ga0228710, IMG submission 177995) | Root nodule microbial communities from Medicago polymorpha collected in Santa Monica, California, United States - pink nodules | ecosystem: Host-associated > Plants > Roots > Nodule...
AAACAAAATTAATAAATATAACTCTCGTTTTATTAATATCATTCAAACATTACAATAAGCAATACATATATTTTATTTGAATTCACTAATCTACTTAATATCTTTTTACCCTTTTGGGGTAAAAAGTTATTTTTACCCTCTTTGGTATATACCAATAGCTCTTGGGGTAAATAGTGATCCGTCCTGTTGGGGAAAAAGACATCAAGTTCCCTTGAGGTAAATTTAAATTTGGTTCCTTTGATACCCCTATGATGATTCTTTTTACCCACGGTAAAAAGATTTTGGGAGTAAAAGGAAGCAAACCTAATTTTACCTCAAGGGATGATTCCCTTTTCCCGAACCCGACGAACCACTACTTCCCCCAAAAGCTACTGGTATATACCTAAAGGGGTATAAAGAGCCTAGAGACTATAGAAACAAAAAAGAAGAAGAGAAAAAGGGGGAGAGGGTGGGAGGAGATAATGTGAAGAAAAGAGGAAGTTTGTGAGGGTATTTATAGGTGGTTTAAGGTAGCATAGCACTTAATGAGGTCAAAAAACGTGAAAAAACTTAAAAGAAAAACCTGTAAAAACCATTAAAATGCATTGACCACCGTCCAAAAAACATGTGTTCTTGAGCTGTAACCATCGGCCAACTAGCGCGAGTTAACTCACACTGAGCTATAACGTGTGTGAGTTAAGTCACGTTGCGTGACTTAACTCACGTAAAAAATACACTAACGTGACTTAAGTCACGTAAGGGCATTTTGGACATTTACTTTGGGAATGAGTAAAACTGTTTGGGTAAAGAGCATAATTCATTGTTTTCTCTTGGAAAATGATGTTTGTGAGTGAGTGAGTTTGGCCCTTAGTTTCATTCCTTGTAGTAGAAAGTATGTTGGTTTTTATTTTATTCGGAAACATTGAAGTAGAAGTTGTGTATCTGGATAGCTCTTAGGATCTTATCTTTACAATCATGTCTAGGTTACATAATTTGAAACCTTGCATTCATTAATTGATTGGTGTTTTTGAAAACTGCATGCTTTTAACTTGTGAATCATTTCACTCTTTGAAGTGAATCATTTCACACAGTTAAGGAAAAAGTGTGAATCATTGCACTTTAAGTAGTGAATCATTTCACTCATATTTTGAAGAAAACGTTTTGCTAAAAGATTGAATGAATGGCTTTATACCACCAGAGAGATTTTGTGAATTGTTTCACTTAAATGATTGAATCCTTTCACTCTGTCTTTGACATCACTTTTTATAACTATATTTGCCCGCCACTTTTCAAACACCTATATAGGTAAATGATGGTAGGTTTAGCAAAAGTGTACTAAGATTTTGTCAAGAAAATTTACATAAGTTCGTATCTGTAGGGATCGTGAAATTCTGACTTAACAACTACGTGACGAATTAGGATTTTGTAACTTGGGGGGGTTGCACCACTTTTCAAACACCCATAGAAGGTGGCGATGAAAATTTTTCTTCTGTCATTATTTCATTTAGTGAAAAACTGTGTAGTCGAATTACATATTCTGATTTGTAACACTAAGGTCGGGGGTTTATCGTTTGATTTATGTTTACTTTGAGTTAAGGTTTTTTTGGAACTTTTGATCTATTTTTCCAATGTTGTTGAGAACTTGGCTTGTTTCACTTTTCTTTTCTTTTTTTTTGAAACTGTTGAACTATTCCGCTGTTGATTTATGATCTTTGTTTTATAAAATGGTGAACCGTTGAGTAAATTTAGCACCAGTATGATTAATAAATTCTTTTTATCTTACTTACTAAAGCTTATCCCCCAAAGCTATCCCTAACCCTAATTTTTTTCCCCATTTTTCCCTCCACTTTTCTAAGCCATTGGATCTTGCACATTTAGGCGCCATTTAATTTTAGCCATTGATCATCTTACTTAATGCTATCCTCTCAACACATCACACGATGCAGATTCATCTTACTTACTAAAGCTTATCCCCCAAAGCTATCCATAACCCTAATTTTTCCCCCCATTTTTCCCTCCACTTTTCTAAGCCATTGGATCTTGCACATTTAGGCGCCATTCAATTTTAGCCATTGATCATCTTACTTGATGTTATTCTCTCAACACATCACACGATGCAAATTCATGCTTTCCCTCCATCTTACTTAATGTCTTCCACTATCATCTTTGTATTCCCAATGTGCCTTTTAGCCTCATCATCTTACTTAATTATTTTTTGTTTCCAACGCCACTATTAAGGAAGAAAGCAGCCTATGTTTTAAATTGATGGTTTCTAAACAGCTCCTTTGCATTCTTCCCAAACCAAGTCGTAGCATATTCTCTATTATAATGACCGATCGTCCTGTTGAAGCTTTGTTGTCTTACCATTGCCTAACTGGTTTGTATATTATTTCTGTTCAAACTTAGCATGCATCGCTTTTCTGTTGTTTCATTTTTCTAACCATTTTTTCATCTTTTTTTTTCTAGCGCCATTGTTACGTAATCCTACTACAGAATTGGGAAGGATGATCAATAAGTTGCGTTTGAAGTACAGAACATACAAAGTGGAATATGACTGGGATTGTGTAATATATTTGTTTCGTTTTTTTTTTTACGTTTGTTTTGCCACACTTTCATTTTACTACTATGTTTTTTATTGACAACGTTTTGCTACCATTGCAGGGTGCAGTCATGATACCAAATTGCTTTAGTTCGGATTTTGGGGATGAAATTGATCGTTACGCAGTTCTGGTTGATAAGAACGATAATGAATTGGAGATGAGGGTTGAGAGGATTAGGGGGAACATCTTTTTCACTAGAGGGTGAGCAGCGATGCGTGATTTTTACAATATTGGGTTGGGTGCTTGGTTTAGTTTGGTGTTTATGGGGCTGGGTAGGTTTTTGATCGAGAAGATCAAAACAAGAGTTAATAGGAGGGTAACCATCCCTGTCTTTGTTCCTCCAATGAGGTTTTCAATTGATAAATGTGTCCTCCCTTCTAATGTTAGTCAATCTTTCCCTGCATCGATTTTGGATCTGCAATTCCGTCACGCAAAAGCAAATTTTCAATTGAACTATCAGACACATTTGACTGCTGATGATGTCAATTCTGGTTTTTTGGTAAGAAACCTTTTAACAATTTAATATAACATTATATCAAGAATTATGTCTGTATACGTACTAATTAATATCGTGTTTTTACAGACTCTTGAGTACGCTGGTTTTTTTGAGCTTTCGTTGGAGAAGAAGAACTTCATCATCAAGGTCATTGATGATTGCGGAAATCGGTGGGACTGTATCGTAGTTTACCAATCTCTGACTGATAAAAAATTCAAAATTGGCGGTCAGTGGAAAAGGATGGTGGACGCTAGAAGAATTAAGTTGGGTGCTTACATCATGCTTGGTGCTCCAACTGCTGGCAACAACAAGACTATTTACTTTAGTCTTAGGCGTATTTCAATTTAAGTTTGTAATGTTAATGAATAGATGTTATGGTTTAAATTATGAGTTTTTCTTATTAGCTTAAGTTTCCTATTATAAGGAAAAATATTATGCAATTTGGTTTTGTCGATGGTACTGTTTTGGTTTTATCAATCTCTAATGTATCAAGTTTTTGAATTAATATGACTTGCCTTTTTTATTATTACTTTTACGCTAACTATTAGTGTCTCACTAAATAGCTCCCAACTGGTATTGTATAGATGATCAACGTTGCAAAATAAATGATATTAATGATATTTCAGTCCTATTGTTGCAAATTAAACGATATTCCAGTCTTGTTGAACTTATAATGTTGATGAATTTGGGTATCGAATATGGATGGTATAGTACAGCCAAATTTTGTTATCAAGTTTGCTATAATTTTGGCCAGATTTCGCATCTGTTTAGTTGTGAAATACATCTGTTATATTATAAAGTAAACTAAAATTTAGGCAAATTTTGAATGGTGCAATTCTATTTCAACAATATTACTATTATTTAGCTATCAATTCACTTAATACTTATTACAAATTTATCAAGTTGATCCATAACATTATCAGAATTTCAACTGATTCACGTCATTAGCTTAAAAAATATGATAATCTCATTATGTATAGACATCTTAAAATATGTTGTGAATTTTAAGATAGTGATAATATTTGAACAGATATTCTTCTAAATGCACTTTATGTATCTTTTAAAAATTTGAATTAAGGGTACGTGACCTGTGGTATGTATTTGCAAAAAATCCATTTAATTTGTGAGAAACAATTACATGCTTGAGTTCCCAATCAGTATCTTAATTCTGTAAATTTTTAAAAAGGATTTTTTTCAAGTTCGTGTGTTATATGCAAATGACATTGAAAAGGCATAATGATTGCGGTTTTAATGATGGATGATACAAATTGCCATTTAATAGAGCATTGGCATACACAGATTTGGGAAACGGAATATAAATTTGCATTGGAATTGAGTGATTCATTCTAATGACTTAACGGTGATTACCAATATTTGATTATAATTTTGTCTATTGAAATCGTAAATTTCATCATTAATGTCATTCATTCTCCTGTTCCCATGCGCCACCTTGGACAATGAAAGGATGCTTCGGAATTGTACTCACATTTCAATTGCATATTAAATTAGTTTACAGACTTAAACTGTCTTTTTTACTTCCCTGGACATATATATATATATATATATATATATCCCTTTAAACTATCACAGAGCAATGCTTGCATTCATTTTGAAACATAAAACCTATTTTCTATTCAAAGTTATTTTCGAAAATTTTAAAGTATGGCCAACACTTACACTCCACTCTTAGCTGTTACTGGAGGAAAAAGAGATCTGAAAATGAAAGTTCGAGTAGCTCATATTTGGTGTATACCAAATAAGAAGGACCCCAATGACATTACTTTCATGAACCTCATATTAGTTGATGACAAGGTTTGTTGTATTCTTATTTGTAACATTGCTATTGCAGTTTTATAACGTCTTTGTTGTGTGTCTTAACATGATAATATATGCTTTTGTCGTTGTTTGTAGGGTGGAAGGATCCATGCAACCGTTAGAAGAGATTTGGTTGCCAAGTTCAAGCAAATGGTGAAAGAAGGAGTTACTTACGAACAAACAAATGCAGCTGTCGGATTTAACGATGGGCAATTTAAGATGACAAGTCACAAGTACAAGCTTACTATGATGGGTCATTCATAAGCTTATGAACTAACGTTTTCACTACAAGATACTTAGTAATGTTTTTTTTTAAGTTGTTTCGGCCAAATTTATAAGCATTGTATAAAGTTTGATGTTTCTAATAATTGTGATTAATTTAAGGTGTCTTTTATGTAGAGGCAATCAGATTCATTGCTCTCTTTGGTCCTAGTTTGCTGACAAGGTTGCTAATTATTTTGAGCAACACAACGTTTCAGCCCCTGTCATATTGATTCTTCAGTTCTACAAAACAAGAAAATATTTAGGTATACATGTAATGGAAGTATTTGTGTTTTGGTATTTATGTATGCATAAAAGATGCATGTCAAGGCCTTATATTTTTATTCCTTTTCTTTTTGATGAAAATGTAGGTGCTATGGGCGTTGCCAACAACTTCTATGGAACAAATGTGATCTTGAATGGGGATTTACCGGAAGTTGAAGCGTATAAAACAAAGTAATTATATTTATTCAGTTATCATTACTTTGTATTCTAATTGATTTCAACATAAAAATGATGTGCTTAATATCATTAGTTTTTATCATTATTCATTTTAGGAATAGAGATGATATACTTAAGTTATGTTATTTTTAGGATGAAAGCTGCTAAGATAGACATGAGTCAGGGTGTCAGCCAAATGTCAGCGCATCAATCTGTTTCATTGACTGAGGATTTGCTTAAAACAAAAAAGATGACCATTGAAAACTTGATTGAGGCTACCAAGGTAAATTCTATTAGTCTGCAAGAATATAATATGTTGTAGGTTAATCTCCAATATGAACATAAACTTTCAGTAGCAAATTATAACGTTGAATGATATTATGTAGGTGTGTCAAGGTTTTATTTTTGCAACGATATGTGAAGTTGAGACCAGTGTGGACTGGTACTTTCGTTCATGTACCAAATGTGCGTCGTTGGTTACTGTTGTAGACGGCAACCTTTGTTGTAAGAAGTGTAGTGTCTGCAAGAGCGTTGTGCCAAGGTAATAAAAATCAACTTGATCTGAATTTGATTTGTTTGTTTCTATATGACATTCGTTGTTATAATATTAAAATCTGCCTATTAGGTACAAACTACATGTTATAGCAATGGACGATACAGGCTCTGCGACTTTTGTTATGTTTGATAGGATTGTGACCCAGTTCGTTGGTCGTAACGTGCAGGAGCTGATTGATGGCATTCAGAAGGTTTGATTTGTGAAACATTATATTACCTCCATCGTTGGATTAGCATTTTGTTGTTTACATATGAACTGATTATAATAAAATTGCAGTTGTGTCTGATGATGTTAATTTTTTTGCTTTTAAAGGAAAACAAAGATGATGATTATCCTGCTGAATTTAAGGTCTTTGTGTACAAACAAATACTATTTAAGGTAGAAGTCAGTGAAGGCGATGTGACAAGAAAATACAGAAAATATGCGGTTAAGAAAGCAACTGATGATGTTGACACTATTGCTGGTTTTCTCTCTAAGCATAAGTTAAATGTATGATATTTTGTTTTTTTTTTGTTTCTTTGGTTCCTTAAGAATTCTGTTTCAATATTTAAATACTATGAAAAACGTGATGCATTGTTTCTGTAATGCAAATATGCTTTCCTGATTGTTTTTTATTTGTATTTTTCTATATTGCGGCAAAAATTAGCAATCCAACGAAGATGTTGCGGCTGACATAAGTGTTGATGCCAGTGAAGCGATCCCTGCTCATGTTAACACGGTATGATATATATTGATAATACAATCTAATTAGATATTATTGTAGAAATTTGATTCAGATCAATCTTATTTAATCTCACATCATACGTGTTTGCAGAACGTTGTTGAATGCGCTGATTCGTGTAGTGACACAAACATGGTTCACACACCTACAAGCAAGTCTTCCATGAAGAGATCGTCTGGTGAAATGGAATCTGCTGTTGTTGGCAGTTTGGAAATTGGACAAACCTCTGTTACACAGCCAACGAAGCTGGTGCGCGTCAAAGTTGAACCTAATGAATAAATCTGTATGTGTGTTGCTGAAGATGAAATTTTGTCTTATGCTTTTGTGTGTCTGTCGTGTTTAACATTAATGTTGTGAATCGAAATATTTTTATGGCGGTTTGTGTTCTTTTGATATATTTAGTTTATCGTTCTTGGACAAATCGTTTTTTGCTTTAGTTATCATTGATGAACGATATCATTTGAATGTTTAAATCTATTTCAGATCTTTTGTGAGCAGATGTTATATTTTTTCTACCAAATATAAGTTCGAAATGTTTATTTGGGTTTAATATTCCTTAGGTTCTTTTGATAATTTGTCTGTTAAAGATAATTCGAGGTTTTTCTTGCATTGTCTAATTGCTATAACATGTGAACCGTGATCAGATGTTTAGCGAACCGAACTTTAACTTTGGTTTACCTATATAAACGGTGTTTATAAATCTGTACATGTATTCCTATAAAAAAAAATCAAAATGTGCAAATGTATAGATCGCCGCTATTTAGAATGATATTATCGCTATATTAATTTTTGATGTATAATCACCGCAATTTAAAGATAACTTACGAATGTTTTAATATTATAAAACAAAATGACGCAATAAGCTGTTATAGTTTTTTTGTGTTGTTCATACAGTTGCTAATCACCGCCGTTTAGAAACACAGTTTATCTTTGTTGTTATTTTTCAATGTAAGGTCATTGCAAAATTTGGTAATTTGTCGAGTTAGAGCTTACAGCTATATACGAATAAATATATAGGATGGTACTATTCAATGGTCAATCACTGGTATATGGATCAAAATAAGAGTATTGCTGAGTTATGTTTTGTTCAATGTATTTATTAAATAATTTTGGGCGTTTTCTTAGACTTTAAAGCCACAATAAATCCTTCCAATACCATTGATGAGCATTGAATACGTCATTAAGCTTAAATGTTGCAGTCCATAATGTTGATTTTTCTCAAATGCTTGCTGTTTGACCTTTGTTATAGTTGAAACCGTTCAAATGGTAATGATTAAGGGCGCCTTTTCCATGCCAATAATTACTAATTAATCATGATTATTATTCCCAATGATTCCTTTTATATGTTACAATTAGTCTCAGCGGATTATCACATGCCAAAAAAAAAGTTCAAGCTTTGCATCTTTCTTTTTACACATACAAACTATCCAAACAAGCAAGCTGACATCCATGGCTTTGACATGGTGAAGCAGACATCATTTGCCTTATATAGTCTCAGAGGTAATTAGTATTTACACCACATTTCTGTCCTTCCTCTTTATTCATTTTGTGATCTTGGAAGTTTATAATTTATGTTTTTATTATGTCTTGAATCGCAGCTGACGTTGATTGGTTGGGGACACTTGGTAATGAGGATCTTTTTGAGATTGCTCAACTAAAATGGCGCTCTTTTATGGTTGAGTTTAACCTCAAGAAGTTATATCCATTAGATCATGCTTTGTCTATTATTTTTTTGATTTGATCACAATCTTACGCTCTTCGTTAATTGATTCAGCCAAGTGTTCCTCTTTCATCCCTTTTGGTGGAGACAATGGGATCTAATCTTAGCAGGTTTGCAGTGTTGAACGACCCTGGATATAATGAGATCGAAGTTTTTGTGGAAAAGATATACAGCCATTTTTGCTTTTCTCATGGCTGGCCTGAACTAAATGGCTTATACAACCTGAAGCATGGTGTTGCTGTGACTTTGGTTAATGTTCAGGCAAATCGATTTGTAATCCAAGTGAAGGATCGTTATGGGGAAGAGATCAACTATCCGAAGACAAATCCTCCTATGTCTTTGAGGTTGAATCGTGATTTATTCTCTTCAACTCTAGGATCCTTATTCACAACAAGCACGAATCTCCCCTATAGGCATGATCCTAATAACTTCAAATTCTGTTTTTCTAAGTGGTTGAGTGATGATGAAATCAAAAAAGGTTTTCTGGTATGGTGCTTTCATGTTTTAATTAATATGTTTGATTTTATCTTTGTTGATTATGAACATATTCACGTGTACGCATATTATCCCAAGTCGCATGTCTTTACTAAGAATAAGACGTTGAATCGCGGTGTCTTTAAAAAGCAGTTTCTAACTGGTGTTTTTTGTTTCAGGCACTCTCTTATGACCCAATAATAAACTCTGTTATGCCAGTAAACACCAAGGAATTTAATTTGACAGATGATACGGGGCACATATGGAGATGCACCGTTGCATTGGTGAATTGTCGTGAACCGTATTATAAGATCGAGGGCGAATGGAAAAATATGTGTACCACTCATAGACTAACTTCGCGGTCTTTTATCAGGATTGGTGCCCCCGGCGTTGGAGCTAATACTTCTTTTTACATCACATTGATATTCTAGACTATGCATTTGGTTACTGAATTGTATGAAGACTGATAGGTTAATTTCATTTTAAGCTGATGTTCTGTATTACGTATACTGTTCTTCTCCCTGGGTTATGTTATTGGTCTATGCTACTTTATGAATTCGGTTTTTCCTCAACAATAAACTTTAATAAAATTTGATGCCCATTTTCGAAATTTATATAGTGTATTGTTAAATTAGCAAGGAGTCCGTGATTGACAATAACTTCAGATTGTGTAGTTCGACGGTACTTATATTATAATTAACGTGTTGCATATATGCAACGTACATGTCGAATAATATTTATCGTACACCGCAGTTTAGAAACTTCTTTATGCTTGGGATTTGTACATATGTTATTCGTCACTATGCTGTAAACTTACATGGTTCGTATAAATTGTCATCAAATTTAGAAACACCGCGATTATAAACTGCTTTTTAAAGACACCGCGATTCAATGTCTTATTCTTAGTAAAGACATGTGACTTGGGGATAATAAAATTATTGTCAAATGCAATGTTCAATCTTATAAGAATCACGATTTAGAAAATTATTTTTAAATTCACCGCGATCAAGGTGTTACCCTTAGCAAAGATTTGCTAATCAAGGCGAGGTTTTTACTGTTTTATTAAGAGATGCACTATTTAAATTATTAAAAAGAATTAAAAAGAATCACGTGTAATTTGACATTGAGCTATATTTTTTTCCATTAAAAACCTGCGAATTCATGCACTTTGTATTATGACCTTTCATCTATTCCTATTCAACTTGCTATTAATGATCTATCATGAAGTATATGCAATCATAAATGACACACCTTGATATAACCAATGTTAGTAATATACACCTTGACATAATCAATGATAGTAATATGCTATGTCCATTGGAAATACCAATTTATCGTTTATGTGTCCTCTAAACATGTGTTGTGCCATTAATCTATCAAATTATGAACTTAGTGTACCAAACTGTAGACAAGGCTTATGTGAAACTAACTTACCAAATTGATGAATGCTTCTGAAACAAAATAATGGAGACAAACAACAAAAGGAAGACTCTTTCCAGCCATGCGCAATCTGAAAATGACGGTCATATACAAGCTCAAGAAAAACGCAACATCACAGTAGATTGCTTTCCTCTGACAACTCACGCAAACGGTAAGTATAGCTTTCAATTTCAGCTGTTTTACGTAGTTCTGTACACGTTAAAAAGTGTTGTGATTATAAACAGATTTTCCAGTGTCCGAACGCCGCAGTAATGTCATGGAAGAACTTAAACAGCTTGCACCTGGTAAACATGTTATAAGTAATAAGAAGCAGCGTACTACGAGCACAAAAGGAGGAGAGAACTTTAATTGTAATGAGAAGAGTGAGGATTCTGCAACAATGAAAAGTTCAGGTTAGTTAATTTCGAATATCTTGGTATTGTCTTACAATTTTAAACGTGGCAGTATAGTTTCCTCTTGATATTTACACGCCTTTTTTAATTGTATAGAATGTGAGTCATATGTCGACGCCAATGGTCAATTGCATAAAAGAAGGAAGACTCATTCCAACCATTCATTTTATGAAAATCACGGTCAAGTGCCAATAGTAGAAACGCGCCCAAGTGCAGGTTCATGCTTTCCTTTGAGAGATATAACAAATGGTGAGTGTAGCTTACAAAGTCCATCTTTTTCCCCTGTTATTTTCAAATGGCGGTGTATTGCGACTAAATGAATCATTTGCAACGTCCAAACGCCACAATAATATTATAGGACATACTAAGATTCTTGGACCGGGTAAACATAATATAAACAATTCCAAGCTGCGTATATCAAGCATCAAACTACGCGAGACATTTGACCCTAACAAGATAAGTGAGGATTGTGCAATTCTGAAAAACTCAGGTTAGTTGATTTTGAAACTGCGGTAGTTAGTTACAGTTTCATACGTCACGTAATTGTTTCTATTTAGTAAATTATACACTACAACACACTTTGTGTCTTATTTTCAGATTATTAAACTTTATAATTTAAGGTTCTTCTAACTATTATATTCTTGCGCATTTTACATTGATGCAGTTGATCAATCAAGCTATTCTCAATATAAAGAATTCAATTTTTTGGTTAACAACTCAAATATAGATGAAGGTGGGACTGCATGTATTTCTAATGAGGAAATAATACTGAACTGCCTTGAAAATCAAGAGGATACTGATATACCGCTAAATACAGGTAAGTCTGTTAATTGTTCAAACTATAGTATATAAAAAAGTACATGTTATTGTTTATAACTTATAGTATTCAAGGTTTTGGTAAATATGATAATTAATTTAACCGACATAATTGTACAAGACAGACTATAGGAATGTTTTTGAACTTCCATTTTAAATTGTTCATCTGTATAATTTCTATTTCATTATACCTCTTTTAAATTATTTTTGCTTCGATCTACAGAATTTTATACGCCTATTGATGATGGAGAAGTCAGAGTGTATCATGTACCTGATGATGTATGTTCAAATGGAATGATCGGTACTAATTCAGGTATTTTTCTTTCATCACTTATTTGTTTCCACCAGTGTACACAGTCAATCATCTGATTGATTATTAAAACAATTAATATACACTATCATTTAATTATGTACTTACATTAACGTCCTATTCAATAAATACACGTATAGATTATGTGAACTTTGGCATGCCTGATTGTGAATGCATCAAGTGTGGAGCAAAAATGTGGTATGATGAAAGGACTGAAAAGGATAAAAACCCAATTGTACTAGATTTTTCTTTGTGTTGTAAACAAGGGACGGTTAAGATTGCATATCCTCCCTTGCCGGAAATTTTGAAAGATTTGTATCACAAGAATGATCGGATAAGCAAGTTTTTTATGGAAAATATCTGTTCATTTAACAGTATGTTTGCCTTCACATCAATGGGAGGTAATATTGACTCATCAATGAACAAAGGAGTTGCTCCACCAACGTTTGTGTTGAACGATGAGAATTATCATCAGATTGGGAGTTTGTTGCCGCAACCAGGAAACCAACCAAAGTTTGCTCAATTATACATCTATGACACAAACAATGAGATAAAGAACAGGATGACATCTGTCGGGTGAGTGGTATTTTTTGTTTACTTTTTTTGCAATTTAGTTTACAGTGGTTTGTACGATATGTTTATATTGAATTATAAGTTTGTTTAAACTTATATATGCTTATACTAGTTGAGTTTTTATTGTAGAATGGTAGACGATCGTAATTCAATCAGGTCATCAATAGTGGAAGAGTTGAAGCACTCACTAGATGTCTGTAATTCATACGTAAAGACTTATAGAACAGCAAGGGATAAATTGATGGAGAACAACCACCCTACAGTCAAGTTGAGAATATTGGGCAAGAGAAACCGTGATGGTAGGACATACAATATGCCAACAGCCTCTGAGGTAGCAGCTTTGATAGTAGGTGCTTTCGACTCATCAGATTTTGATCGAGATATTGTTGTTGAAGAGCGGACTGGGTTTTTGAAGCGGATATCTATTGTTGAACCTTCCTATTTTCCATTGCAATATCTATTATTATTCCCAATGGGGGAGGATGGTTATAGGAAAGACATAGAATACCAAGTAAGTGACAGAAAAGCTGCTATCAAGAAACTCTTTGTTACACAAAAAGAATTGATAGCGTATAGAATTCAACAACGTGAGAGAGATTATTCCACGATTGTGTTTTCAAGGCGCCTGCTTCAATAATTTTTATGTGACTCATACAGTATGATCGAGTACGTTAGGTTAAGATGGGCAAGGGATCATCAGAAAGAACTAAGGTCTCATATGTATAAAGGTATGACTAAAGCAGTGTTGAGAGGGGAGACTGATCCGAGTTCTACAGGTAAAAGAATAGTCTTACCGTCAACATTTGTCGGTGGTCCCCGGTACATGATTCAGAATTACCAGGATGCAATGGCTATATGTGGATATCTTGGGTACCCGGATTTATTTATAACGTTTACATGCAATCATAAATGGCCCGAGGTAGTTGATTTTCTAAAGCTGCATAACATGAGTCCAGCAGATAGACCAGATCTATCATGTAGAATTTTCAAGCTCAAGCTGGATCATTTAATAAAAGAGATCAAGAAGGGTGAGATATTCGGCGAAGTCAAAGCAAGTAAGTATCTTTTTTATAGTGAACATTTACTGTATAATTATTTTTGCAATCACCATCTAATCATTTCATATATCATATTATTGTGATGTTCATTTATAAAGTTTTTAAATTCTGCAGTGATATACACCATTGAATTTCAGAAGCATGGATTACCACACACACACATTTTGGTTTTCCTTAAATCAAAGTATCGATGCGTTAAAGCTGAACAGATAGACAAAATTATATCTGTTGAAATTCCAGACAAAGATGTTGAGCCTGAGTTATTCAATATAGTGACTTCATTGATGATTCATGGTCCATGTGGTCCACAAAACAAGGGTTCTCCGTGCATGGATAAGAAAAAAAAGTGTACGAAACACTTTCCGAAGAAGTTTGTAGAGCATACAGTGATTGATCAAGATAGATTTCCAGTTTATAGACGGAGAGATAATGGTGCATCTGTTAAAAAAGGTGAAAGCTTTGCTGATAACAGGTTTGTTGTGCCTTATAACAAAGTATTGTTGTTAAAGTACAAAGCACATATTAACGTCGAATGGTGCAACCAAACTAGGTCTATCAAATACCTTTTTAAGTATGTAAACAAAGGTAATGACCGCGTCACTGCAAATTTTTATGGTGGTGGAAAGGCAGATGGCACAACTACATGTTTCAATGAGATAAAAATGTATTATGATTGTCGCTATTTGTCTGCGTGCGAGGCTGCTTGGAGAATATATTCATTTGACATACATTTCAGAGAACCTTCGGTTGAGAGGTTAAACTATCATTTGGAAAACGAGCAATCTGTTACGTATGAAGATCACGAAAATATTGAAGAAGTTATTGAAAAAGCACAAGGGAAAACTACAAATTTTTTAGCATGGATGAAAGCAAACGAAAAATATCATGAGGCAAGGACTTTAACATACAACGAGTTTCCTTTGAAATTTGTTTGGAAAGCTACTGATCGTGAATGGACTCCTAGGAAGTTCGGTTATTCAGTTGGAAGAGTACATTTTGCGCCTCCAGGTTCAGGTGAAAAGTTTTACTTGAGAACTCTACTTAATTATGTCAAAGGTCCTACATCTTTCGTAGACATAAAAACAGTGGACAATGTAACATACAACAACTTCAAAGATGCTTGCTTTGCGAGGGGTCTGTTGGACGATGATAGGGAATTCATTGACGCCATAATAGAGGCAAGTCTATGGGGCACCGGTACTTATTTGCGCAGACTTTTTGCAGTGTTGATGGTTACTGATCAGCTCTCCAGGCTAGAAAATGTTTGGAATAGGACTTCGACTAATTTAATTGAAGACATTTTGCACAAACAGAGACGGGTCCTCAGTGCCCCTGGTAAGTTAAATTCGCTCATCTTCAAAATAAACGCCAATTATTTATAACTGAATAAATATCTCAGAATTGATGTTTTATTGGTTAAAATCTAATTAAATAAGGCTTCTGTTATGTTATGAAAACTGAAATGCATACCTACTGTTTGCCTAAAATGACATGTTTTTTCAATAATTTTAGAACATTTTTTTCGAATTATATATTAAATTTGGATTGTATAACGCCTCTTATTTAGTTAACAATGGAACTATAATTTAGGCCAAATTTAGTGGATGCCAATATACCTAAGCTATACGCCTAATACTGACTTTGTTTTGTTTTTTTCCTGAAGACAAATCTTATTATTTGATTATGAATATAACTAATAAATCGGCCAATTATTGTACCTGATTAATGTATGACTTTTTTTTGCTTAAATATTGTGTTCGAAGCCCTACAGACTGCAATTGTCGACAGCTTTCCTTATGGTAATATCATTATGTTAATTAACTGTGATAACCAATTATTCTTATTGTTGTGAATATAACAATTTGGAAAAATAAATATATCGATTGATATTAGCATATATGTGATTTTAAATATTTTATATTGCTGAGTATTATTTCTTCTGTATTAATATGTATTTGTTAATAATTCTACCACAACTTTTAGATTTTTGATTTCATGTGTCTTATATGCATATGTCTTTTAGAGTTGGTGTTAAGTGATGATCAATTGAAAGCATACGCTCTAGCAGAAATTGAGATGTTGTTACAAAGTTGTGGGAAAAGTTTATTTAAATATCCTCCAATGCCAACAGCCGATCTTTCTTTGGTTCCGGACGTGCAAAATAGAATTGTACATGAAGAGATTAATTATAATAGGCCTGTTTCGTTAGAAGAACACAAGGGAATGATGTCAACCATGACTGCAGAGCAGCGAACAGTTTATGATAGAATAATGGCAAGGGTTGACGAGGGTAGGCATGGTTTATTCTTTCTTTACGGTTACGATGGCACAGGGAAGACATTTATCTAGAGGGCTATGTGCGCTGCATTGAGATCTAAAGGAGAAATTGTTTTGGTTGTTGCATCAAGTGGCATAGCTGCATTGCTCATACCAGGTGGAAGAACCGCACATTCAAGGTTTTGCATTCCTTTCACTATCGACGAGTGTTCAACCTGTACAATTGAACCAGATTCACCACTGGCAACCTTGATGGCTAAGGCAAAGCTTATAATCTGGGATGAAGCACCGATGATGCACAAGTATTGTTTTGAAGCTGTGGATCTAACGTTTAGAGATGTTCTTAAAAAAATCGACCCTCGAAACAAGTATATTCCATTCGATGGCAAAGTTGTGGTATTTGGTGGAGACTTTAGACAGATTTTGCCTGTAATACCCAAAGGCCCTAGACCAGAAGTTGTGCATGCGACAAATAATTCTTCATATCTTTGGAGGTTTTGTGAGTTACTTACTCTAACTAAAAATATGAGGATTCTCCATGGTGCATCTGAATCAGAAATTGAAGAAAGAAAGCTTTTTTCGGATTGGATATTAAGTCTCGATGATGGTACGGTTGGAGAATGCAACGAGGTAGATATCTCTATTACTATTCCACCTGACTTGCTGATTACAACTTTAGGTGATCCTATTGCTTCCATTGTTAATAACACTTATCCTAATCTGTTAGGAGATATGCATAATATGGACTGCTTTCAAAATAGAGCTATATTGGCTCCAAAAAATCTGATTGTTGAAAAAGTAAATGAGTATGTATTGGATTTGTTGCCAGGAGAAGAAAGAATATATTTGAGTTATGATACCCCGGTAAAAAGTAAAACAGGTACCGATGTTGTGGACGATGTTCATACGCCTGAATTTCTCAGCACAATTGTTGCTTCGGGACTTCCAAATCATAAGTTGCGTCTGAAAGTAGGAGTTCCAGTCATGTTATTAAGAAATATATATCAGAGTTTGGGATTGTGCAATGGAACAAGGTTGATTATTACAAGGATGGGTAGATTTGTGCTTGAAGGAAAAATGATATCCGACAGTAATATAGGTGACAAAGTGTTTATTCCAAGATTATCTTTAATCCCGTCTGATATCAGAATTCCTTTCAAGTTTCAAAGAAGGCAATTTCCGATAGTTGTTTCTTTTGCAATGACTATCAACAAAAGTCAAGGCCAATCTCTAAAGCATGTGGGAGTATATTTACCGTCGCCTGTCTTTTCTCATGGTCAATTGTACGTGGCATTGTCAAGGGTGACTTCTGTTGTAAATATTTGCTTATATTTCAAAAGTTCAAATATAAACATTACTTAAAATAAGTGAAAAATATTTTTCAGTTGATCATAATTATTAATTAATTACTCAAGTTATTTCTTTTGACTGTTTATATGCTAACAAACCATTCCTTTAATCTCTCTGAGTCATCAAAGCATATAAACAGGTTTTCACCTTATGTATAATATGTTGGCATAATTTTAGCAACTATTTTGACTTCCTCCTCTCAAAACGTGTTCAACAAGTTGGCTGAATAGTATCCCTATTTTTATGCCAAGAATTGGTTTTCAAAGCAGTAGTAGTACGTGTATATCCCACATGTTTATTGTGCTCAACAGTTAATTTTAAAAATAGTCTATATAATAATTGTTTTGAGGAGCACATAGACAGTACAGAAAAACCTGATAACACAACTCACGTACAAAACAAAATATATCACTTTCTCACTTCCTTTTTCTTCCTGGGTTACACTACCTGTCACATAATATCTCTTGTCAGTTCTGAATCCCCGGCTTGCCGGGAAGGGTTTGTTAA
>Ga0228710_1006436_pt1 | contig 17784 bp, 16 predicted proteins | sample MedpolnodulmetaG_FD_177995 | JGI IMG/M metagenome (GOLD analysis project Ga0228710, IMG submission 177995) | Root nodule microbial communities from Medicago polymorpha collected in Santa Monica, California, United States - pink nodules | ecosystem: Host-associated > Plants > Roots > Nodule...
GTTTTCTCTATTTCTCCCCAACCACCATCAGCCTCACACACCCATCCTCAACCACCACCGTCCTCTCCACCATCAATTTGCTCAGATATGTTCTCTCTCTTGTCACTGCCAGCGACATCCTCTTCTCTCTCACGCTGTCAGGGAACCATTCAAACTGCAAGTGACAATGACGGACCAGATCGGAGTTAAAGTTGAAATTTTTGTGAGTAAAGTTTTGGGTAAAGGTGAATTAGGCCCATGCACTTTAATGGAAATTACTAAAATGTCCTTGAATTAGGCCCATGCACTTTATTGACCAACATAGTCATTATAGAGAGGATCTTAACTCAAATTATATGAACTAAATTTTAGTTAAAAATTTCGTCAATTAACTGAGTTGAACTTCATTTACACCAGACACACATTTTATTTTTCAACTACTATGAAAGATGATTAACTTTTTTTTTCCACTTAGCGTTTAAGTTGATTTTGTTTAATCGGTTTGGCTTTTGAGGTATTTTTGTAAGCCTTTTGTTAGTTATGAATACCTTGTGATGGGATGATAATTGTTTAATTTCATCTCATTGTGTCTTCTTAAAGAAAAATAATAATCAAAGAAGGGACTATTTTACAAATGACTGAAAAGCAAAGAAGATGGTTTCGCTGGTTATGCTACACCATGATTTTGTCATTCTTTTTTGTTTCAATTCATATTCTGAACTTATGCTTCAATCCATCTTAGACAAACATTGTGGATAAATGACTTGTTAATATATAATATATTTTTGGCATCTTAAAAAAACAATAAAAAATAAACTTAGCCGTGTCACCATTCTTAACCATTTGAGCTCAATTTTTTTGTTTATAATAATGAATGTTTCATTAAACTTTGTAATATTTAAATTGTTGTAAATTTATCTTCATCATATTTTTTTAAGCATTTAATCATATTTTTTAATGAGCTAAAATGAGATTATATTAATCAAACAACTTCACTTTCTCAGCATATGGAATGCTAGAGAGAAGCAAATAAAAGAAGTAACATCAAATGAAAGTCTTACAAATCATCTTAAGTGAAAGAAACAAACATTCTGAGTTTAGAAGGTTCATTTCAGCTACATGCTTTATCTGACCGAAAGGTACGACATGTACAAAAGCAAACTTAAGTCTTATTCAATAAGAATTAGACACGTATGAGAGCAAGTACTGTATAAGACCAACAAAATTCCCTAAATCATGGGCATGAAGTGAAAGCTCCACTTTCCTCTCTCCTGCATGTTAAATTGTAATTCAAAACTCTTTAGATTTGTTTAGTTTGTTTTTAGGGTTAGTTACCTTGTAACATAAGTAACTAACTTTCCTTGTTTTTAGCTAATTGGTTAGATAGTTAGCACTTGCCTTATGATGCAAGCTATAGCTGGAACATTGTGTATATATACTTGGTTCCTTAATCAATAAAGCTAATGCATTCACTTTCACACTTTCTCTTAATATCTCTTTCTCATTCTTATAATTGTTTCTTATTCTTCAAGTCACACAATTTACAAATCCTAGATCAATTTGTTCACCAACAAATTGGTATCTAGAGCCTAACATTACTTTGATCCATGAAGAAGATCAATCATGAATTCCAATGAGAATATTTCTGCGCACTTACTAGTTCTTGATGGAAAGAATTCGGACAAATGGGTGAAACAGATGAAGGTGATCTTTGGGTTTCGAGATGTTCTTGAGATTGTCAACAATGGAGTAGAAGTGCTTCCAACAAACCCCACAGATGTTCAGAGAATTGCGCACAAAGAAGTCAAGAAGAAAGATTGCAAGGCTCTCTTTTATATTCATCAATGCATGGACAACAAGGTATTTGAAAAGATTGCAGATGCAGAAAGCTCTAAGGAAGTTTGCAATACACTCACTACAAGAAAACTGCAAATTGCGACACTTCTTCTGCGACCCCTACCTTGTAACTACCTCAAAATGAACATTTGCAACGGTTGTTGCGACTGTTTGGAGCAACTGTCGCAGCTTTTCTTTGTTAAGTGAATTAAAAGGCGCGTTGCAATTTCATTTACGCTCTCTACCCAAAATTTCATTCCCCGCTTTCTTACTTTCCCCCAAAACCCCCAAATCTCAAACTCAAACTTCACAAACTCACCCACCACACTCCATCCTCACTCGTTCCTTTTCCTAGTTCACCAACTCACTCTCACACTCCATCCTCACTCGTTCCTCTTCCTCGTTATGCTTTCACACACACTCGCTCTCACACTCCCAACCTAACCTACACACTCTTGATTCAGATTCTTCTCATTATTGATACCTTCTCATTATTGTCCTGAACCATGCCGGGTATAATTTGATTCACTTGAGTTTTAGTGGCTTTCCTAGCAACATTTGTAGTAGCTTCTGTGCCTCCTCTAACCCCTAGCTTCTTACATTGCTGGATGGAATGACCTATACACTTGCAATGAGAACAAAGCAAAGGTTTTCTTTCATATTGAATTTCCACAGGGAAAGCAAATCCCTCCCTCTCCACCAACACAGATTCAAAAAGCTTACCCGGCATATCCACATCAACTAAGACTCTAGCATAGATTCCAAAAAGTATGGACTTCGTTGCTTCATCAATGATCAATCGGTTCCCCACTCTAGAGGCGATTTCAAATACAGTTTGTTTGCGCCAATACTCTTGGGGCAAATGCATCAACCGAACCCAAATATGGGCATGGGTTTGCTGATGAGATTGTGTATTGAAATCAGTCGTCCAGATAAAAAACCGCAAAATCCCATGCTTGAGATTCAGCACGCTTTGAGCTAATACCTTCCTCATATCCTTCTTGGAGTTGAGTTCGAATTCAGATTGGACCAGAGGCTTGATAACTTGTTTCGAAGTGTCTGGGTGGTGAGAGGAGTATCATTTCGTTGGAGTGTTACTCGACCATGAAGGTGTGTAGTGCAGTCTTTGAATCCAGCTACATACCAATCTTGCGAAAGCTTGATTCAGACCGTATCACCAATAACAACACGAGGAGGAAGATGGGTTACAGGAGAATCATCATCCTTCGCCACAGCTTAAGCAAAAGTTTTTGTAGGTTTTTCCGGCACCGCCGTCTCCAACGGAGCAAGGAACGGCCAGGGACACACCATCGTTTACAAAACAAACAGATCCACAAACAACCAGAGAGAAAAGGGTAGATTTATATCTCACCAAAGCAAGATGAGTGTTCACCGGAGAGGGAGAGAAAGAGAAGATCCACCGGTACAAAGGAAGAGACAGCTCTAGAATCGGAGGAATCAGGCAAAACGAGAAAAAATGAGGTGAGAAACCCTCACCGGAGTGACATTTGGTAGAGAGAGAGAACTTTCGGAAGTGATGGTTACGGTGAGAGAACAGAGTATTCTGGCGTTTCATTTTTTTGGGGGAAGAAGTTACTTCACAAAAGTACTTGGTGAACTTTTGGTTGTTACTATCCGTGAACTTGTAAACAAAAAAAAATTGAACCAGTATCACTAACACAAAACCATGAACATATTTAACAACGAAAAACTATAAAGACGTGCAAATTTCTTATTTAAGCATGCTCAATGGATAGAGAAAAAAAGAAGAGAAAGAGCAAGAAAACTTACTAACTAACGGTAGCGAGAGGTAAAGAAGATGGAGATGGCGAGAGGAACAAGGGTTTCTTTCCCAAGAGTGTAAAGAAATAAGAAATAAAAACTAATGAGCTTTCTAAACCAATTTTAATATATTTTAGGTTGGTTATAAACAATAACAGGCATAAAAGACTTAAAGACACTCTTTAAAGGCGATTGCTTATATAACCAAGATAAAACATATAAAGTTTTTGACCTGTCCGGGAATAGAGCTAAGGACGGAGGAGAAGGGACTCCAGTGAGGTGGAAGTTTGCTCTTTGACAGTGGACGGTAAGACTTGCAAAAAGGACACATGCTTAGACACTTAAGTCAGTATCCGAGAGAGAGAGAGAGAGAGAGAGAGAGAGAGAGAGAGAGAGAGAGAGTGTGTGAATATGAGAAGTGTGAATATGAGATCTAAGTTGGGTGTGGTAGAGGTGCCACATTTATATAAACGGGCTGGTTGCAACTGTTTCAGGGTAAACTGACATGGGTTGCGGAGGACAGTTGGATGTTGAGCAAACGACCAAGATGATGTAAAGGCTGTGTTTCTACCGGGTTAGGCGCATGGGTATCATTCCTTAAGCTTTTTTGAGGTGGTGCATCTGATAATGGGCCTTCATATATGGGTAGTTGTAGGGCCGAAGTCCGGTCTAAAACAATTTTCATATTGGATATAAAAATACCACACATAGACGTTTTATACCGATTTTTTAAATAATAGGACTAAAAAGTAGTGTATTTGAATCCTTATTTTGCACTCGTGCTTATTTAACTTGCATTTGGTCCTAACAAACAAGGTTTCTTTCCCAAGAGAGTAAAGGAAAAAAATTAATGAGCTTTGTAAAACAATTCCTATATTTAGAAAAGGCATCATCCCATTATGATTCTCAACTTTGTATGTCTGGTTGTGGTGTTATTGAATCAACATATCATTTGTTTTTTGGTTGTAATTTTTTCGGTACTATTTGGCAACATGTTCGTCAATGGCTTGGATTTTCTTTAGTGGTTTATTTGCAAGTTTTGGACCATTTCGTTTAGTTTGGTCAATCAACAGGTAGTTCTAAATATCGACGTTCGTTTTTGTAGCTAATTTGGTTAACAGTTGTTTGAGTAATTTGGAAAGATATAAAAAATAGAATTTGTAATAACAAGGAAGACCCGATTCACCAAATTCTAGAAAAAATTAAGTGTTTTTCTTATTGATGGCTAAAGGCAACAAATGTTTCTTTTGCTTTTGGGTATCAAAACCAATGGTTTAGCTCTCTTACTTGCTTGGGCGTAGGGTATTACCTTTCATTTTACCTTTTTTTTTTCCACATTATGTAGCATTTTTTTTTTGAAGGAGTAACATTGTGTTAAATACTTGTGTTTTACTTTGACACAACTTGTGATAGGTAAAACTCTCTTGTTGGCAACTTATTTCATTTTAACTTGTCCCAAGAAAAAGGTAAAAAAATAGTAATTAACTTTTAACACTGCTTGGATTTTACAAAAGCGATTATATTTTGACCCTCAATGCGTCAATTCATAGTTTAAATCTTGGGTGAAAGATGTGTCTACAATTACTGTTTGACAATGTCTCAAACAAGATTACCACCGCTAAAAAGAGTTTATGGAAAAAATAAAAGGAATCATAGAAAGCAAAACATTTCTCAATATTTCTCTTTTTGATAAACTCTCGTTTTTCCAGCGGAGCCTAAATCCTAGGCCAAAATCCACAGGAAAGTTGCGGAGTATTTACCAAATTCTGCAGGTAATTCCGTAGGAAAATCGAGAGTATCTAGTAGTGTTACAACTCTATTCTTTCTTATCAAGCTAAAAAAATATCATTTATTTAGTAGCTCACATTTTGTCCTATCAAGCGTGCACTTAAATTGGCATGAACGTAACAAGTAGGCATAATTTCAAAACCTTAACAAGTAGAAAGAGTTTCTTGAAATATAAGATTGTCGGGTATGCCTCATATTTGCTGCTGAGTGAGTGGAGCTGAAAGCGCAACAAGTATAGCGAGTGCATCTCCCTTCTAGAGTGGCTCATTCGTATGTTGAGTTACGATAAGGAGGGTTAGGTTCAAGGGTGAAGCCTCCGCCGCGGTATGGTTCTAAGGTAAACTCTATGTATTCCATAATAAAACATTTACTCATCTATTGTTAGAGAGAGATACAATTAGACGAACTTCATGATTAATCATTGTATTTATGTCTGTTTATTTACCTATTTATCATATAGTTTAGTTTGCATGTTCTAATTGTTAACAATATAGAGAATAAAGAAAAAGCAAATGAGACTAACAACAATGGCTAGGGTTTCCATTAGAACGACAAAATCATAGCAATTGAAAATAAGGGTTACAAATATTATATAACAATACTTAAAGGAATCCACTAAATTAAAAACATAAATTTCTCAATAGCATAAGCCCAATAAATTATTATCTAACACTAGCACTATTATAAAGTATGAATCCCCTTTCACAAACCTGATAAAATATACAAACAAATACTATAATATGGTCGTCTTTTTATATATTAGTTTGACTCTAGGCATAGTTTTACATATTGCATTAATTTATATTAGTAGCTGCTGGCTTGAATTAAAATTGCAAATTGACAAAATGGGAATAAAGCAAGACAATCTGCAATATGAATTGAATACAAAAGTCACAGCACACAACTATTTTTAATTCATACAAGGAATCTATGATACAAAAGCAAAAGAGATTATGATAACAAATTTACTCTCATTTTAGCAGTAAAAACTAAAATGGTAGGTAACCAAATATTTCTTATTCATCGTCACTACCTTCACCTCTACTATGAATCCACCACAGAAGATTAGTCAAAGAGTTTCCAACTTCAAAACGATTCATGCTTCTTATCTTCTTCAATGCACTTTCATTATCATAAATTCCTTCCAATGCATACACAAATCCCTTCCATCTGTTTTCAGCACCTAACGTTTTGAAAGGAGGCAATGCCCACTCAACAAGTTCTTTCACATAATCAACATCAGAAAATAAAACTTCAGAGATTGGACACAATGGTAAAACATGAACACCAAGCATACCTTCACACTCACAAAAAGAACATGGTGCAACCCAAACATTACTCTCTCTCTTATTAGACCTCAAAATTCCTATTATCCTATTCTCTTTTGTAAACTCTTCTTCATACAATTTCCCATTCTTTTTAACATGCCACCACATTTTGGTTCCAAGAATTTCCAATGATGTTAGTGTTGATGCAATGGACACAAGTTGAGGATCACCATATGCCATTCCCATTAATGCTGCAGCGTAGTATGCATTCACAGCTTCACTAGTACTCTCTTGATACCTTCCATGTTCAGAGTTGGTTAGCCCTACGGTCCACGAATGTAACTTGTAAAGATCGAAAAACCTTAAACGCGTATAATTTGAGTTCGATTTTATACTTAAGTTCATAAAGTCTTCCAAAAGGGAATAGGATTGTGTCTTATACTTACTACCCCATGCTGGATCAATCTTAACAAGCACTGCAATTCCATAAAGAAAATATCCTAATTGATAATGATGATCATTATACGCTCCGTCTCCCAAATCACTACTAAAAACAAAAGCACCTTCCTCCTGTGTAATAATTCCTCCCCATTTTTTGTCATACAGAAATCCATTTCCATTAAAAGTTCCATCAAGCCATGGTTCAATTGTTTCCTTCAAAAAGCTTCTGACTTTTTGAATAGCGTCAAAGAAAAAAACTTCTTCAGCTATCAATGCTAACCTTGCTGCTCTTGCAATCAATTGTCCATAAAAGTAAGATGAAGTTGATTTTATTGCTGATGAATTTAAACCTTCAACATCTTTCAAAAGCGACGAAACAATTTCATCATATGATTCTTCTTTTATACCTTTGCTTGAATGCCAAGTTACAGAAATCGGATCGGTTTTCAAAAGCCATGAATCACCAACAACACCAACAAGGTCTCCATCAATGCTTTGATACTTGAAATCATCCAAAACTGATACATCACTTTTACTTTTAGATAAAAGTTGAATATGAAGAGGGTGTGCTAACAATAACAAATCACCTGAACCTTTCTTCTCAAACTTATACTCAAGACAAAATGTTTCGCTAAGTTTAGCATCACCTGATAAAGGGTAACAAGAACTAAACCTATCAAGAATAGCCTTGTATTTCGGATCGGAATCTGGCAACAAAGCGATCCGAATTATACCGGAAAAGGCCTTAGAAGTAATCTTAAAAGTTTCATGACTCAATTTGATTGGCGAGGAAGCATATAAAACCCATGTTTGATTATTGCTATGCTGAATGGTGAACTTTGTACGGGACCAATTTGAAGTAACTGAACGAATGTCATAACTGGTGGAAATGAGAAGGTGACTTGGTTTTTTTACAGAGAAAGTCAAATATGGACTTCCTCTAACAAGAAAGAAACTCAGATTAGTAGCAGGATAATCTAAGGTAACACCAAGATCACTATAAGAAGTGATTACGTGTCTTCCATCATAAATTGGACTGAAGTTCTTCTGTATAGTAGATACAGTGAGACCAATATCGTCGTCTTTGACTTCTTGGTATAGGAAAGAAGAATTTGAATAGCGAGATGGGTATGAAAAAGAAAGTGATGATTTTCTTGTTCCGATTAGGTAAGGATGGATGTATTCAGGTGTTTCACCCTCTCTGAGAGAAAAGTTTTGGAAGAAAGAGTTTGTGGGGAGCGGTGTAGATAGAAGATTTGGGGAGAAGAACTTGGAGGGGTCAGGGACACTAGCTGAATTTGTCTGTGGGAAGATAAAAGAAGTGTTGTTTTGTATAGTAGAAGACATTGTGTATGATTATGATGGTTAATGTCTTAATGGTTATTGTAGTAGTGATGAATAATTTCTTTTTATAGGGTTTTAGGGTTATTTTTTGTGTTGAGTATAGTTCTTTCTTACCTTGATTTTTAGTAATATTATCATCATTGACCACGATTTAATATACAGCTTCCCATGTATATGTGAACACATTGAACATCATGATACAACGTCAATAACATAAATAAAAGAACAAATGATGTTGACATTTATTTAGGGAACAACATTAACAACTTTTGGTTGTTACAATCCGTGAACATGTAAACAACAAAAGTATTTGAACAAGTAACACTGAGAAAAAATTAGGAACACATTATATCGAAAAACTATAAAAACGTGCAAATCTACATATATTTAAACGTGGTCAACGGGAAGAAAAAAAAGAGAAAGTGCAAGCAAGTATTGAAAACTTACCAACTAACACCGGTGAACGACTAGAGTAGAAGACGACGATGGTAAGAGGGAGGAGTCAAGAGCTGATAGTTAACAGAGCGGCAACGAGATGCACGGAAGAGGGAGACAGCGAGAGGAACAAGAGTTTACTTCCCAAGAGAGTAAAGAAATAAAAATAATGACTAATGAGCCTTCTAAAATAATTTAATTGTATATTGCAGGGCGGTTATAGACAATAACATGCATAAAAAACTTAAAGACACCCTTTTAAGGTGATTGCCTATATAACCGAGTTAAAATATATAAGGTTTTTTCTTTCAAAAAAATGTATAAGGTTTTTGATATGTGTGAAAACAGAGCTAAGGATGGCTTGGTTGCAGTGCTCGTAATACAGTGAACCTGTACGGTGGAGAAGGGCAGTTGCAATTGTTTCAGCGTAAACATGCAAGGGTTACGCAGGACGGTTGGATGTCGAGCAAACTGCAAGATCGTCTCAAGGTGGTGTTTTTGTGCTGTTAGCACATGGGTAACCTTCCTTAAGTGTAAGGGTGAGAATATGTCAGGCCGCCCGTCAGGCCCCTATGGCCTGGCCTACTTAAAGCCCAACTAAGCCTAACTAGTTTATTAAAGAAATTAGGCTCAAGATTTTTAAAAAGTTCATTAATTTAAATAGACCAGCTAAGCCTTATAAAAAAGTCTAATAGGCCTATCAGACCAGCCCATATATGTAATTATATATATTCAACAATATTAATAAATTTTTGGTTCGTTGAAATTTTCAATATCGCAATTTAATATTTTTTTGCAATTTGGGACTTCGAACGAGTTACAAAACTCTTGGTATTACTCTCTTATTTCAATTCCAACGAGTACACATACTTTTTAGTAATCCCTTTTAATATCTTACTATCGTCATTCTCATATTGTTCTAGATTACAAAGTAAGGAACCCTGTTAGCAACAAAAAGTAAAAGGAAATACACGTTTATTAGCCTCTACAAAATGGGTGTACAAGCTCTAAAAAACTTTGTTGGACATACATGCAATATATGCTTATAAAGTGGGAAAAAATGGATGTACATGCTTTACTAAATTTTATTGACCTATTAGCCATTTAAGAAATATATGCTTATTAGTCTTTTTTATAAATATGTCAAATGTCCTATTTAGAATTTCTAGTACAAAGTAGGCTCTTAGATAAGCTAATAGGCCATGTGAAACTTAAAATAAAGCCTTTGTTAGGCTAATAGGACAAACTTATCCTTTAGTTTTTCAATTAGGCATGACCTAGTTAAGCAAAATCCGGCTCGACCTAATCTATTCCCATCGCAACTTAAATGTCTTTAAGGTGGTGCATCCATTAATGGGCCTTTGTCTAGGCGTCGTTGTTGGACTGAGGTCCGGTCTAGAACAATTTTCATATTGGATTTTAAAAATGAAAATTGTTGTTCACACTTCATATAAGGCTAAAACACACCTATAAAATACGTAAATTCCCCTCGGTAGTTAACTGCCGCTGGTTTATACCATCGGTAGTTAACTACCGAAGTTTTCCTCGGCAATAAGTTGTCGCCGGTTTGATCGGCAACTAACTGCCGATTCGATCTTGCACATATGCAGAACAAAAGCATCAATTTTCCCATTTTCATATTTCCTCCAAACTTGTCAAATTTTCTCCAATTCAATTTTGGACGAAAAACAATTGAATCATCTCCTCTTTATCACAAGTAAGTAGTATTAGTCATTTGTAATCATAATGTTAGTTTGTGTAGGTTTTTTTGTGTGAATTTTGGTAGTTTGCATGTGGTTAGGGTTGACGTATGAATTGAACTTTTGGTAGATTGCGTGTGTAGTTTATGATGTTATAGATGAATGTAGTTGTTGTGAATGTTGTTTAATTGATGTTTAAGTAGAACGTGGTTTTGAATGGTGTGAAATTAATACAATGAAGGGTGTGAAATTAACACAATGTAGTTGCACTAAAGGTGTTTGTTAAAATGCCTAAATGATAATGTTAATGTTAGTTGTTTAGGTTCTGATAATGTAGAACTCCATGATGTTTAGAATTTTCGTGACAGGTAGAATTTCTGTGACTGGTAGCGTGGGGTGGGCAAGGGTAAACGTGCATATCCCAAAGAGGGGAAGAGGTAGAGGCCAGAGGTCGGATGGTGAAGGCAGTTATCAGGCTACACAGCCTACACAGTCACAGGTGGATGACCCGACACAATACCTGAATTATCAGGATCAGGTACACGATGCCATGAATGGTGGTTATGACGACCAGCAATTTTTGGATGGTGGCGATATTCAGCAGGGCGATAATGTTGTGCCTATATTAGACGAGGATGACAATGCAGCTCAGACAGCCCCCACAAACGTTACCTGATCAGCCTCCCTTTCTTGAAGGACCTCTTGGTATATCTTTCTTGTCGTCATATGCTTCGCATTTTGCATTGCGGCTGTGATAAAATTCAAATAATGTAAGTGTTATTTTTAATTGTCTTAAATTATTATATGAGATACTTAAAAAATATTATATAAACATATGCATGTGAATGTTTTTTTTCAATTATTGTTCGGTTAAATTTAAATTCTTTGCGCCAATTTAAATATAAATTTAAATTACGCGCGCCAGTTCAAATTTAAAATGGCGCGTGTAATTTAAATTTATATTACGCGCGCCAATTCAAATTTAAATTGGCGCACGTAGTTTAAATTTAAATTGGCGCGCGCAATTTAAATTTATATTACGCGCGCCAATTCAAATATAAAATGGTGCACGTTATTTAAATGTTTACAATGCTTTAAATATGTGTTGCATAAAATGTTTATGTCGTGTTTTTTATTATTTCAGATTCGTAAGAGCCGTAAAGTTAAAGCAATTAATCATGGTGCTAAGGTGGCGGATCTATGACGTCCACCACATAATCAAGTGTAGTTTTGGGATCCGGTGAGGGCGAGCGGTCTACATGATTTGATTTACACAGGATACGTCAATGTGCCTCATGCTTTGCTTATGGATCTGTGTGAGAGGTGGCATACCGAGGCAAGCAGTTTTCACTTGCCTGTAAGGGAGATGAGCATTACTTTGAATGATGTTGCGTGTCTGCTCCATATTCCCATTGAAAGGCAGATGTTGGACCATCCAAAGAAGGTGTCTCAGGTTACTGGAGCGGAGCTGATGGTAGCACACTTAGGTGTTCCACAGACTGTTGCTATGAAAACTTGCAAGGATGAATATGGTGCTTACATTGGGTATAAGATGCTGAATGATCTTTATAAGGACCACATCTCTGCTGCTACCAGATTGATAGATGCACATACGACAGAGCAGATACAGGAGAGGGATAGTCATAGGACATCATGTCTGAAGTGGTTCCTCTTATATTTGGTCGGATGTTTGTTGTTTGGTGATAAAAGCAACAAACGCATCGAGTTGATATATCTGACGACCATGAAAGACAATGCGACGATGGGTGATTATTCGTGGGGAGGGATGACATTGGCATACCTTTACCACTGTCTATATGAGGTCTCTTTGCCTAATGGAAAAGCTCTTGGGGGAAGCACTACATTGCTCATGGTAATAAATAGTGTAACACTTTTGAACCTTAACATTTTGTTTGGTTTTTTTTTCTTGGTAATAACTTAGAAATGTGATTTATTTGGTTTGTGAAAGGATGGTTTCTGGCGCATTTTCCTAATTTGTACAGAGTTGGTGATAATGCAAACTTTCCTATTGCGACCAAATGAGAGATACAGAGGTGTCATGGAGAAGGGAAGACCTATCGTGTATTGCTTGATCATTTGGAGTTGGATGATGTATGTTGGAGGTCGTACGAACAACACAAGGATATTCAGGAGGTTGATGAGATATTCTGGTATTCAAGCTGGATCATGTGCGAGGTTTAGAAGGTGTACCGCCACTTGCCCGAGAGAGTTAAACGGCAGTACAGATACGTACAAGACATCCCTAGACCTCCGACAGATGTTCTTTCTATGAGAGCTTCTCATATTCCACATGCTTTCATTGACTTTCGTCCTCACACCATTAAGGAAGAAAGTTGGGGTGAGCCGACAGGAGATATACCAATGGCAGTTCGAGGATGGATATATGCTATGGTACAGACGGGTGTCTCACCTTGAGATTTTGCCACCTATTCCCAGATCTCCTCTGAGGCCAGCAAATGAGGAGAAAATCATTGCACATATGCAACAGCAACACCAGGAGAGAGGCTCACCTGATACCTATGATATAGTTGGTGGTGTTGTTTTCCAGGCTGATGATTACTTGGGTCAGACGAGGATGAGCAATGAGCAGTTGTATGCAGCATTGCGCCATGTTAGGGAATAGTTGGCACCGGTATTGACCAGGAGGCGTGAGAGGCTGAGGAGGCAGCAAAAGCAGCAGGAGCATGACCCGGACCATGACCAGGATTAGTTGTAGTTGATGTCTAGACTTGTTTTTTAGTTTTCGTATTTTGATGACATTGGTCCGTTTGTTTATATTTTTATGACATGTTCTCGTATTTTGGTTTTAACTATGTTGGTATCTTTATAACGTATTGTGGTAATTGTTTAATATTCATTGAAATAAGTTCTTGTATTTTGACTATTTTGCATTGTTTGTGTCGAATGTTGATGATTCCACTAAAAAACAATGTGTTAAAACATGTTATAACAGCAGAATTTTGGTTCTGCAGAGGCATCATGACGCATCGCCAGTTAATTGCTGAGGAAAATACAAACCGGCGGCAACTAACTACCGAGGAAATGAGAGCCGACGACAGTTAACTACTGAAGGGCATTTATGTCTTTTCTGGTGTGCTTTAGCAGTTTTATAAGAAAGAGTTTGCGAAGAGAAGAAGTTGGAGGGTCAAGGAGGAGAGTTGAATTTGTCTGTGGGAAGATAAAAAAATTTGTTATTGTTTTGTATAGTAGAAGACATTGTGTAAGATTATGATGGTGAATTTCTTAATGGTTGTTGTAGTGGTGATTAATCATTTGTTTTAGTGTTTAAAGATTATGTGTTGAGTGTAGTTCTTTCTTACCTTGATTGTTTAGTATTATTTTCATCATTGACTACTATTATATATACAACTTCTCATGTACTTGTGAACATATATTGAACATCATCATGCAACGTCAATAACATAAACAAAAGAACGAATGATGCTGACATTTATTTCAGGGAACAACATTAACAACTTTTGGTTGTTACATTCCGTCAACATGTAAACGACATAAATGTCTGGACCAGTCTACTAACAAAAAAACCAGGGACACATTTAACAATTATAAACTATAAAAAAAAGGAGATAGTTTATCGAGTAACGAAAATGGCGACAAGAGGACACTACAAAAAAAAACTGGTAAATTAGGGTGGTTTAATTACGGCGGTTCCGAAAACCGCCACTTTATTATTTTTACCCTGAATTTTTCACAAACCCTCCAAATTGACAATTTCCTCTCTCTCTAAACAAACCCTTAACACTCACTCCCCCTCTCACAAACCTTTCATCTCACCAACTACCAACCTCTCCACCGATTTCTCTAACTTTGACCTCTTTCTCTGTTCACCGATCCAAGCACCTCCTCCCGCCTTCGATTATTGTCTATTAAAACCCTTTCTCTTTTCTCTTACTAATTCTTTCTTAGATATGGAAGCTAACTTGTACAACAAACCCGCCGATAACCAGGGAGTTTCTTCCTCCGACTGTAAGATTCAGTTTCGTTATTTTTTATCAACTCATTTGTTAGATCCTAAATTTGTGATAGCTTGTTTAATCTTTGTGGCAGCAAAAATTCTGGCATTTTTTTCGTACTGCCACTATAGGTAATAGTGGCGGCTAAAACCGCGGTAGTAAGCAGATTTTAGCCGCCGCAAAGAAGGCGCTTCTTGTAGTGGGAGAAGAAGAGGGTGACGGTAAGAGGGCGAAATCAAGAGGTGGTAGTTAACCAGTCAACAACAAGATGCGAAGAAGAGTGAGACTGCGACAGGAACAAGGGTTTCTTTCTCAAGAGAGTAAAGAAATATAAAACATGACTTAGGTACACGAGTTTTATAAAACAACTTACCGGTATAAAAGACATAAACATACCCTTTTAAATGTGATTTTCTAATTAACCGATTTAAAACGTATACAGTTTTCATATTAATTTCAAAAATACCATATGTAGAGGTTTTACACCAATTTTCTAAAATACTACATGTAGAGGTTTTACATCAATTGTTAACATAACAAGGTTAACAGTAATCTCACCTGATTTTCTCTCCTAGTGAGAAGTGAGTGTTTTCTTTCATACCACCAATACACAACGAGATTCATAGAGAGTACTACATTGTTAACTATTAAAGAAAGCTGAAGCGAGAGGGGATATTCATGGTGTGAAGGCGTGTCAAGGAGCTCCGATCCTCACACGCCTTTTATTTGCTGATGATTGTTTCATTTTTTCTAAGGCAAATATGCAGGAAAGTACAAAGTTGAAAGAGATACTACAATCTTATGAAGCTATGTCCGGACAAGCCATTAATTTCCAAAAGTAGAAATCTTCAGCAAAAACACCTCAGAGGTGGACATGCAATAATAAATGTCCTACAGGCATCAGAAAGTATTGGAACCAGAAAGTATTTGGGCATGCCATCCATGATTGGGCGAAACAAGAGGGAAATTTTCGGGTATCTCAGAGACAGTGTATGGAGGAAAATTCAACAATGGTCCGGTAAGCATCTTTCAAAAGTAGGACGAGAGGTTTTGATCAAATTTGTGACACAAGCAATTCCCACATACTGTATGAGCACTTTTTTAGTACCAACAACATTGGGGGAGGAGATTCAAAGAAATATTAATTCTTTCTGGTGGGGATCGAATAGGAGGCAAGGCAAAGGCATTAATTGTCTTAGTTGGGATAAATTAACAATGCTCAAGGAGTATGGAGGTATGGGTTTTCGACACTTGTTTGCCTTTAATTTGGCTATGCTAGGGAAGCAAGGGTAGAAATTGTTAACTCACATAAATACTACCGTATTTCGGATTTACAAAGCTAGATATTTTCCAAGGATTAATTTTTTGGGGGGCCATCTAGGTCATAACCCAAGTTTTATTTGAAGTATATTTGCTTCATATGTGTTAGTTATAGGAGGTCAAAGGTCGAGGGTTGGTAACAGTAAGAGTATATTGACTTGGAAAGACCCTTGGCTGCTGCGTATGGATGGAAACTCATACATCTCAACTTCGGTAGTACAGGGAACCGAACTTTGGAAGGTGGCATATATGAAGGTCACGCAAGGTCAAAGTTGGAATTGTGGGACTGGGATTGTTAATGCACTATTCAATGACAGAGACAAATAGGAGATTCTAAAAGTGCCCATTTCAAATTCGGAGGGGGAAGACAAGCTTATTTGGAAGTTTAATAAAAAAAGATTTCTACAAGGTAAAGTCGGCCTATAAATATGCAATGGAAAGTCTAATTGATAATGAGGAGTATCGGATATTGGGAGATTGGATGAGAATGTGGAACTTACAACTGCCTCAACGAGTCAAAGTGTTCCTATGGCAGGCTCTTAGGGGAGTTTTACCAACGCGTATGCGACTCCAAGATAGAGGAGTACCATGTACAGATTGCTTCCCTCATTACGAGAGTAGTTACAAAAATGATTGACACTTGTTTATAGGTTGCTAGGCTGCCAAACAAGTGTTGCAAGTTGTTGGCATGTGGGAATTAGTAAGAGACGCTGCTGCTGCTGCTGTTTCTAACTTTGCAGAATGCATTTTTCTGTTATTGTGCAGGGGTTCCGATCAAACGTGTCAAGATATCGCGATGATGTTATGGTGTTTATGGTGTCTAAGGAATGATAAAGTGTAGGAAGGTGATATGAAAGAAGTGCGGCTGGCTATGCATTTATCGCGCGACATGCTGGACCAATGGAAGGCTGTTCGCAATAGAAACTTACAGCAAGGGGAGACCGTGACAGAAGCTGTACAGCGATGGCAACCTCCAGAGAAAGACTACGTCAAATGCAACATTGTTGCAGCCCTTTTTGGTGAACAACGATGTTTTGGTATCGGTACGTGCATTAGGAACTCTCATGGTCATTTCATAAAAGCGCAATCCAAGTCGTATGAGGGCGTTCCATCTCCACCGGAAGCAGAGGTGTTGGGCTTAAGAGATGCTATTTTATGGCTTGATAATTTAGGCCTATCAAAAGTGCATATTGAGCTAGATTGTAAGCTAGTGGTTGACAACATTGTTGATAGTTCTAAAAACGAGTCGGAATTTGGCAACATTATAACTATATGTAGGATTATGTTACAACAACATCCAAACTCTAAGATAACTTTTGTTAGGAGACAAGCAAATTGTGTCGCCCACCCACAGTCTAACAAAGGCGTCAAAATTGTGTGCTCGTCACCAGGTATTTGATTTGATTCCATCTTTTGTATTTCTACCATTGTGATGAATGAAATAATGAGTTATTGTTAAAAAAAAAAGATTAAAAGTAATTTCTTTTAATCCTTATTTTGCACTGGTGTTTATTAGCATGCATTTGGTCCTAACAATCTCTTAAATTGCTGTCAGAAGCATGGACAGCTTAACTGAAACTTGTCCAATACTTTATGTAGTTGGCACGATGTTGTGCTAATTATATCCATAATTATAGTATCTATTTTAAATTCAACAAAGTCTACAATTATGTTTTGTCATGTGTGACATTTACTATTGTCTTAAATCAGCATAATACTAAAGTATATACAATAATTAATTTCTCCTTGGAATACAAGAAAAGTTACTGACTATAGTACATTCTGTTAAGTTCATTTTCAACAAAATCATGAGATTTACTTGTTTGTAACATTCACTTTCATTATAATGTCAAAAAAAAAAAAAAATAACTTTAATTTAGATTCATATATATAAAC
>Ga0228710_1006440_pt1 | contig 17778 bp, 8 predicted proteins | sample MedpolnodulmetaG_FD_177995 | JGI IMG/M metagenome (GOLD analysis project Ga0228710, IMG submission 177995) | Root nodule microbial communities from Medicago polymorpha collected in Santa Monica, California, United States - pink nodules | ecosystem: Host-associated > Plants > Roots > Nodule...
CACGAAGGCTGTGAATGATGCCATTGTCATAAGCTGCAGATGGTTGATACTTAGCTATGAGATCTGAGGGCTATTGTTGCATTTGAATATCTCACTTCTGATTTTACTTACAACAGGTTAAATGTTTTAATTAGCTGTGATCATGTATTTTGAATTTCCAAGTTTGGCTCCTCATATGTTAAACTAACTTTAGTTCAAAGTACTGTCCATTATATAGACATACAAGTAATCCTCTTCCATTGTGATCATAAATATTGAGGCAAAATTGAATAAGTAACACGTTTACATGAATACTTGTGTCTACATATGCTCGATGCATTTGAATTGAGAAATTCCTTTTGGGCTTTCATTTTTCATTTTAAATATTGAAAATAATATCTAGAACCAAAGCACTGGTTTCTGCTCAACGAACTTCAAATTTTGAAAGTTAGAGTAAAATGTCCTCTGTGCTATGTTTTGCTACCCATTGATGGACAAATAGACTATTGGGCAGCTATATGGTACTATTCATAACTTAAGGGGCACCACTCTTCTCTCTCTCTCTCTCTCACACACACACACACACACACTCTCTCTCTCTCTCTCTCTCTCTCTCACACACACACTCTCACTCTCACTCTCCACTCTCGTTTTTATCCCTGATGTCATAGAATCATCATCCCTGATTTTCACATTTGATCCATTGACAGTTTTATTTTGTGTTTCGATATGTTAATTGATTTTTTTTATATCATTGTTATATTATAGTTTTTGTATTTATTTAAATTTTCTGTTTTAGTTTTTCTCTTCTTGTAACACTTGTTTGATGCTGATGAAATGTTTGGTCCCTTATATGATTTGATCAGATTCATATTAATTTGTTTGATGCTGTGAATTTTGTTAGTATGGATAGCTGAAAAGGATAATCGTCAAACTTTTTCTGCTATCCTGCCCAATGATGTATAAATAAACTATTGAGCGGCTACATGGGTTTTGTTCATAACCTGATCTGCACCTCTCTCTCCCTCTCTCTCTCTCCCTCTCTCTCTCTCTCTCATACATTCATTCATATATATCCAAAAAACAAAAAATATAAATGTTCGAGATGTTGCACGAAGGCTGTGAATAATGCCATTGTCATAAGTTGCAGATGATTTGTTCTTAGCTATGAGATCTGAGGGTTTTTGTTCCACTCATATATTAACAACAGTCTAAATATTTCTAATATCTGCGAACGTAATTTGAAGTATATTCACTATGATATAAGCTTAACGACTGGTTCTTTCCTTTGCTTTTGTGGTTATATTCTTGTCTTCAATGCTAATTGCAACTTTACTGTGGGTTTTGACTTTGTTCTTGATACCCATTGCTCATGATGATAAGAAATGCTAATGATTGAAAACTAAACTGCCATGGTTTTGTTATAGCCTGTTGTGCACCATTGCCTCTTTCCTTAACCCGACACCATTATCCTCACGGTTGAATTTTCCTTTTCCGTATTTAAGTAATCATTGTTTGGTATAAACCGTGTAATTCAAAACCTTGTTTGTGAATGAAACAAGTGATAAAAGCCGTGGATGATTCTATATATGAGCTATGAGATCTGAGGGCTTTGAATACAATCTGTTTCTGTTTGTGTAGTTAGATGGGTGATTCAAAAATCTCACCTTCTCTGTTATGATTTTGTTTATTTTCTAGTAGGGTTATTTTTTATGTATTTGTCTGGCTTAAAGAAATTATGTTTTTTAGGTTATTTTGCTAAATGCAAATTTTTGCTCGTTATGTTATGCCTGTTTGGTATATGATTTTTTGTTTTTAAATTGAGAGCTAAGAGTCAGAACTAAAATAATGTTGATTGTTTAAGTTGAAAATTAAATTCTATAATTATAGTGCTTAATGTGTTAATAGAGTCAATTGTAGGCTATCTTGCCCAATGATGTATCAATAAACTATTGAATGGTTACACGGTTTTGTTCACAACCTGATTTACATCTCTCTCTCTCTCTCTCTCTCCCTCCCTCTTTTTCTGTCTTGTGTGTGTTTGTTGTGAATGTGTTTTTATGTGCATATATTTGGAGGAATGCAAGAAGGTTGTGTGTGAAACTTGTGTTGAAAACTGTGGATGCTGTATGTAAGCTATGAGATCTGAGGGCATTGAGTATAATCTTTTTCTGTTTGTGTTGTTAGAAGGGTAAATCTCAAAATCAGGACTTAAAGTTAATCAAAAATCTTAATTTCTCAATTTTGATCTTGTAACCTATTTGTATTTGATCTGGCAATGAATTGTATTACATTATTGTTTTTCTAAATTTCTAATTTGAAATCAATAGTTTGAGAATTTGCTTCATTTTTCTTTGGCTAAATTATGGTTTTAGTTCCTGCAAATATGCCTCGTTTTGGTTTTAGTCCCTGTAAAAAAATTTTTTGTAGAAAAAGGTACCTGCAAAATATTTTGTTTTTGAAAATAGTCCTTGGCCCCACTTTGCGATGATTTGCATACGTGGCACATGATGACCGAACCCATTGTGTAGAAAACAAGTCCCTGCAAAGTAGTTTTTTGAAAAAGTTCCTACAAAATATTTTGTTTTTGAAAATAGTCCCTCCAGTGCCTATTTTCAGAAACAAAATATTTTGCAGGGACCTTTTTCTACAATTTTTTTTTATAGGGACTAAAACCAAAACGAGGCACATTTGCAGGGACTAAAGCCATATTTTAGCCTTTTTCTTTTCCATATGTATGAGTTCATTGTTATCTAAAAACTGCATCCACAATGCTCATATCTGTAATTCCAAACCTTTTGTGTGACATAATTCTAAACCTTGCTTGCCAAATTCTATCCATCTTGTCGAGATTCATGCTGGTTGAAGTTAATAGCAGTCTCTTCCTTTGCAAATATATATGTTGAGTTAATGAATGCTTGAGACACGGCACATTTATATGATTGGTCTATGAATTTAATTAAGTTAATAGTAGTCTTTTGCTTTGCAAAGTCAACAAATACTTGAAACAAACACCCCACTGTTTTCACTAGAATGGTTATATTTGCTGTTGCTTATTTGTATATTTTTAGTGATTGATGATATGCACTGGGCTCTGAACAGTTTTATTTAGACTGTACTATTGCTGGAAATGTGTAGCCTAGAAAGCTTTATCTGACGCATTTTCTTCACTCGTTTTTATCCATGTTCTTCAATGCTCTGATGCCATAGAATCATGATCCCTGATTTTCACATTTGCTCCATTGACTGTTTAATTTTGTGTTTCGATATGTGTATTTATTTATTTATTTTTTTGTATCATAGTTATATTATAGTTTTTGTAGTTATTTAAATTTTCTGTTTTTGTTTTTCTCTTGTCACACTTTTTTAATGCTGAAACGTTTGGTCCTTTATATGATTTGATTAGATTCATAATTAATTTGTTTGATGCTGGGAATTGTTTTTTAGTATGAATAACTGAAAAGGATAATTGTCAAACTTTTCCTGCTATTGTGCCCAATGATGTATGAATAGACTAATGAGCGGCTACATGGGTTTTGTTCATAACCTGATCTGCACCTCTGTCTGTCTCCTCTCTTTCTCTCTCTTTTTCTCACTCCCTCTGTCTGTGCACGCGTGTGGTGATCTGCCATGTGTGTTTGTGTGTGCGTGCGCGTGTTTGTGTTATTGTTTGAACAAACAGCTTATAAAGGTGCAAAGATGGTTATGAATGAAACCTGTGATTAAGGCCGAAGATGAATTTGTATTAAGCTATGAGATCCGAGGGCCTTGGATTTGTTGTTTATGTACTCTGTATTATTTATTCCTTTATTCACATGAATTGTGTTTTTTGTGTAAAGGCTAATCTGTATCAGATTACTCACATTTTGGATTTGTTCCGTGTTTGTATTGTTTATTCTTTTATTGCCATGAAGCTTGTTTTTCGTGTGAAGGATAATATGGATCAGATTACCAGTTAACATTTTATTGTATGCATTATTAAGGATTACAATGTCTGGAAATATTACATTGCAATGATAATCTGTGTCTAGACAACCTCATATAGTTATAGTTTTGTTTATCTTTGTCTTTGTGCAGTGTTATAGGTCACTTTCGTAATCATTCAAGGAATCATATAGCTTATTAAGTCATAACCGTAGGCTCTTTATGTGAATCAATATTTGAAATCAACATGGTTGTTATTTCATTGGATACATGAATACATGTGTTCTGCATATGTCCTATTCATTTGAATATTTCCGCATGGTCTTTTATGTTCTCTCACTTTTTCTTTTCAAATTTAAAATAAAACAAGTAATCCAGAACCAAAGAAGAGGTTTCTGGTCAACAAACTTCAAATTCGAAAAGTAGAACAAAATGTTCACTGTTCTGTTGCCCAATGATGGACAAATAGACTATTGAGTGGCTTCATGGTATTGTTTATAGCCTGACGTGCACCATTTCTCTCTCTCTCTCTCTCTCTTGATTACTCTCTCTCTCTCTCTCACCCTCCCTCTCTCCATTCATTCATTCATTCATAATAATATATATATAAATAAATATTCTGATGGTGCACGAAGGCTGTGAATGATGCCATTGTCATAAGCTGCAGATGATTGATACTTTGCTATGAGATCTGAGGGCTATTGTTGCATTTGAATATCTCACTTCTGATTTTACTTACAACAGGTTAAATGTTTTAATTAGCTGTGATCATGTATTTTGAATTTCCAAGTTTGGCTCCGCATATGGACATACAAGTAATCCTCTTCGATTGTGATCATAAATATTGAGGCAAAATTGAATATGTAACAGGTTTATGTTGTTTGATAGTTGTTTGAAATTCCTCATCTGTTTACGAGAAGATATCATGTTAATAGTAAAAGTAGTTCTCATTTTGATGATGGTCGAGTTTTTGCTGCTAAATTATTTGATTGTATAATGCATTTCAAACTAAGGCCAATAGAAAATGTATCATTTCAAAATGAGAGCATTTTCTGTCTATTGTATTTGATACTTTAATGTATCAATTTTATCTGTGCCGTGACTTTGTTTTATTTGTTGAATTTTGGAGCCAGTAAAGCTATATCTGAATCCACAAGGATGTTTTTTTTTCCGTTGCCTACATGAATACTTGTGGTCTACATATGCTCGATGCATTTGAATTGAGAAATTCCTTTTTGTGCTTTCATTTTTCATTTTAAATTTAAAATAATGTCTAGAACCAAAGTACTGGTTTCGGCTCAACAAACTTCAAATTCTGAAAGTTAGAGCAAAATGTCCTCTGCTATGTTTTGATGGACCAACATACTATTGGGCAGCTATATGGTTTTGTTCATAACTTGAGGGGCACCACTCTCTCTCTCTCTCTCTCTCTCTCTCTCTCACACACACACACACACACACACACACACACACTCTCACTCTCCGCTCTCGTTTTTATCCATGTTCTTCGATGCTCTGATGTCATAGAATCATCATCCCACATTTGATCCATTGGCAGTTTTATTTTGTGTTTCAATATGTTAATTGATTTTTTTTTTATCATAGTTATATTATAGTTTTTGTATTTATTTAAATTTCCTGTTTTTGTTTTTCTCTTCTTGCCACACTTGTTTGATGCTGAAATGTTTGGTCATTTATATGATTTGATCAGATTCATAATTAATTTGTTTGATGCTGTGAATTTTGTTAGTACGGATCACTGAAAAGGATAATCGTCAAACTTTTTCTACTATCCTGCCCAATGATGTATGAATAAACTATTGAGCGGCTACATGGGTCTTGTTCATAACCTGATCTGCACCTCTCTCTCTCATACATTCATTCATATATCCAAAAAAACAAAAAAAATAGATCATTGAGATGGTGCACGAAGGCTGTGAAGAAGGCCATTGTCATAAGTTGCAGATGATTTATTCTTAGCTATGAGATCTGAGGGTTTTTGTTCCACTCCAATATTAACAACTGTCTAAATATTTCTAATATCGGTGAACATAATTTCATGTATATTCACTATGATATAAGCTTAATGATTGGTTGTTTTCCTTTGCTTTTGTGGTTATATTCTTGTCTTCAATGCAAATTTCTACTTTTCTTTGGGTTTTGACTTTGTTCTTGATACCCGTTGCTCATGATGATAAGAAATGCTAATGATTGAAAACTAGACTGCTATGGTTATTATAGATATAGGTTAGTTACAAAGAAATGCTAATTCTCTAATGAGAAGACTCGAAAAGAATTTTATGATTGAAAACTAGACTCGAAAATTTATGGTAAACATAGCAGTCTAAATTTGCTAACGAGAAGACTCGAAATTTTTCTGATTGAAAACCAGACTGCTATGATTGGAATTTTATGGTAAATTTTTGATTATTGATGTTCTGCTGGAAGTTCGGTTTGTTTGATTTCAAAGATTTGGAGTTATCACTTCATGTTACTCTGCTTCGGTCTCGTCATTTTTAGCTTCTGATTGAATTCTTGTGCTATCTGATTGAAAGTGATGAATGCTTTTGCTCAATGTTTTGACTTCAATCTTCATAATTGCTTCAATTTGATGAAGTGCTACCTTCTAAGCAAATTTACATGATTACTCAAGTTTTTACAATCATATGAAGTATGGTTAGTATTGCTGTTTGCACTTGGTTTGGAATTTGTTGATGATACTATCTTGTAATTACAAACTGCATCTGTTCATGGAAAGACATTGAAGCAAGGGAACACGTTTTGGATTTTTTTGTCATTTCATGTTAGTTGCCACATGTTCTTTGAAGCATAGTTACAAGAATAATTGTGTGGGAATTGCTAGTTTATGGATCTATCCTCTTGAGATTTTTTTTTGGTGATTACAATTGAGCATGAAGCACTTGTAAATGAGTTGTTGAAGAAGGCTTTACATTGTGAGCAGTCACTGAAGTATGAGAATTGGCTTATTTTGATCAAGTTGTGGAAATTTTGTGTTTGTTTCTCAACAATGTTTGTGAGCCTATGCCCTGTTTATCTTGAAGGAAGATTCACACTCATGATTTAGTTGAGTGTTGGTGATGATTCATTCTCTTGGGATTATTGTTTGGACCTCCTTGCTACTGTTGCTAGAATTACACTATCTTTGATAACTTTGGTTTACCATTAAAGCAATATATTGGAAGTACTGGTTCTGTTTGTGTTTCTCTTGGATAGGGTGATTCATCAAGCTGGAAGGATTTTTTGGAAGCTTTGGTTTGATATCTGAAGCATTGGATTTGTCCATTGATTACTTCTGGTTTGTCTACTCTTGTGACAATTGAAGACTATTTTCTGTGGATTTTTGTTACGCTTCATTGTTTGAAGCATTGGTTCTGGCCTCTGTTTGACTGCATCAACATGAATTTGTTTTCTATGGTTTGAAGACATATCACGTGGCTATGCATCTCCATTGGTTCATTGATTTTGTTGATTTGTTGGATTCATTTGGGTTCCCTGTTTGATTCTTATGTTGTGCTTCTGTTCATGATGGTTAAGCCATGTTGATAAGCTTCCGTCGTGAATGGTTAAGCGTTGTCGTGCTTCTGTCCAAGCATGGTTAAGCGTCGTTATTGTGCTTCTGTCCAAGGATGATTAAACGTCGTTATTGTGCTTCTGTCTTGAGTGATTGAGAACTCTTGATGGTTAAGTGTTGTGCCTTTTATGGCTTTGTTGATGATTGCTTCTACCGGATGGTGGTTAAGCGTTGTTTTGCTGCTTTTTCCTTCAAGCGGGTAAACCTCGAGTTGTGGTTTCTTCTTGTTGGATAAGCATTGTTTGTTGACTATGCTCTTGGCCGATGTATTTCCGGCATCTTTCCTTGTATGCTTCTTAAATGAATTACTCATGATTTCTTTAAATTCACAATTTTCTTAAAATTTGTTTTTTTTGTTGGTGGCCGGGGTTTGAACCCACCTTGCATATTTTATGCATTGTCCATACCAACTGAGCTAAGCTCACGAGGACTCTTAAAATTTGTTTTAATCACAAAAAATGTATTTTTAATTAAGAATCATACGAAAATATACATAAGAAAAATTGATTGCGCTCTATATAAGCACTCTTTGTTCCCTTGTAATTTTCACTTTTCCTAATATTTTAATACAATTTATATCACCGATCTCTGTATTTTCTCTTCTCTATGAACTCTATCATATTTTTTTTGTAACTGTACAAATTGACATTGCATAACATTTTTCTATTTTTCGAGTAACATCATACTGATTTTTTTTTTTTTTTAGGGAATCATACTGAATTTTGAAAAGTGGAAGAATTAAATCCAAAAAATATATATGGTAAGAATTAGAGAAAATGTAATGAATGCGTCATAACTTTACTTGCAAAGTAACAATATAAGTATATTAAAGGCTTAAATACTCTTTTGGTCCCTTAGTATTTAGTTCGTATCGCTTTGGTCCCTTAACTAAAAAAACGATTGTTTGAGGATTTTAAGTTTTTTTTTAGTCTCGTTTTGGTCCCTTCTGTTAAGTTTCCGTTAGGGTTTAAAAAAAAAGTTAACTCCCGGACACGTGTCACCTTGTCATTGGTTCTGGAATTTTTTTTTAAAAATAAAATATATATTATAAAAAAAAATTCCCAGAACCAATGACAAAGTGACACGTGTCACTTTGTCATTAGTTCTGGGAATTTTTTTTTAATATTTATTTTATAATATATATTTTATTTTTATAAAAAAAAATTTTAGAACCAATGACAAGGTGACACGTGTTAACTTTGGACACGTGTCACTGTCATTGGCTGTGGGATTTTTTTAATAAAAAAAAAGTATATATATTTTTTTTAAAAAAATTGTAAAAAAAAAAATCTCAGAGCCAATTATTTTTTTTTTTGGTGGTGGCCAGGGTTTTTAAACCCGGACCTTGTATATATTATGCATTGTCCCTACCAACTGAGCTAAGCTCACGAGGACACAAAAGACTTATTTAAAAGTGATTTCAAACAACTACAAATAGAAGTAAATAGTGATTTTTTTTTCACTACAAAAAATATAGTGATTTTTTTAGGTCAGATACCTCTCGCGGTCCTTTAAGTTATATGTTTATAACAAATTATTCTTTTAAGTTTTTTTTTGTTACCAATTGGCCATTTAAGTTATTTTTTGTAATAAATTGGTCCTTTAAGTCATAAAATATTTACACTGTCATCCATCTATTCAGCCAACTTCGTTAAAAAGTGCGCTTATAGACTATTTAACATTAAGATGGTAGATCCAAAAATGCTTATGACATCAAACATGATTGCTTATACACATTTTCTTCTTGTTTTTGAATTTCAAGCCTAATTTTACATATAAATATTTGATCAACAATATTATAAATCAAGTAATCGATCAATTTTGTTTTGAATTAAGACCGAATATATTCGAGAGAAGGAAATAACTTATACTAATAAAGTTTAGTATTGATCAAGACAATTGTATGAAAGATATTGATTCTTTGTTAAGTCAATTTGTATATTGTGGTCGGAGTGTGTCAAGAGACCAAAATTATGGTTGAATCATAACTTGGAAAGTTATCTAACTCATCTTTCTCTTATGATTTTAGAACAAACAACTGCAGTTTTAAACCTATTCTTTTTGTACATTAAGAAGAAAACAAACACTAAATTGATATGAGCAGAAAACAGAACCCTAGAGATAAATATTTGCCCAAATGTCAAGAAAATTGCAGACCAAAATATTGTGCTAAATAACTGGCCCTAACATTGCTAACTGCCTTTAATCACAATATATCATATTAAATAGGCCATACTCTCCAAACTACATTTATTAACCTCAAAAACACCTACCTAAAGTGAGAATATCAAGCAATAGGAACATTTCAATTTGAGAGAAACAGTTTTAGAAAGTTTGTGCAACTGGTAGTTCATCAGTTCAGTGTGTGAATTGACATAACAATTTGGTTCGTTACAGTGAGCTTTGTTCGACGCTTCCAGTTCAATATTTGTTTTTCAAAGCATTCCTAAACAACACATTCTCTTATGTTCAATGTTATACCTAGAGAAAAAATAGGCTGCAAAAAGATGCAAATTGCTGCAAAAACTGAAAAAGCAGGGGACTAGGAATGGACAACACATCTTTCTATTTAAATCTTTGAAAACTGAAAAATAGATTGCACAACAAGAGATTTAAGAACTGGCAAACAAATATGGTAACACAAATCAATTCTCAGGTACAAAATATAATACAAACAAATCATAATGAACAAACATAACAATTTAACTGATTTGTCTCTTATAACGAAAACATACATTGATTTACTGATCAAAGAAATATAATCACATAAATTTAAAAGTCATGATTTAGCTTAATTTGCAAGGTTTAAGGCATAATGAAATTGGATGAACACTACTATACTATAAACAAAACAAAACAAAAAAACCTCAACAATTCAAAACAAGTAATGATTATATGGGAGATATATCCCATCCCTTTACATGCAAATAAATAAGATTTCTTCAAAAGTCATGTATGAAAGTGAAACACCTACACAAACATACAAACATGATACCGACAAATAAGATTACTTCCGATTTTGAAGAAGATTTTCCTTTCTTTGCTTGAGTGCGCTCACTATTTCCCTTCTTCTCCTTTAATGAAGAAATTAAACCATTATCAACTAACTTACAGTCTTTGATCAGGGATATGTTTTTATGTAATAGGTGAAGGAAGAGAGGTGTGGAAGTGGTTGCGAAGGTTGTTGACATGAGAGGAGGATCTGTATGTTGTTTAAAAGTGACTACCTATTTATTATGTATCTTTTTCTTCAATCAACATTAAATAATATGTTGAAAACATAAATTAACTATCTTTTTTTAAAGGATATAATTGTAAAAACAATAGTAATTACGAACAAATTTATTACCGTCATCAATTTTTTTTATTCCCGTTATTTTTTCTAAAATAGCGCATAATTTTTTTTAAATGATAAAAGAGCCCATAATTGAGGACGGAGTTTTTTTTTTGGTGGTGGCCAGGGTTCGAACCCCAGACTTTGCATATTTTATGCATTGTCCATACCAACTGAGTTAAGCTCACGAGGACAATTGAGGACGGAGTTAGTATCATCTTACGAATAATAATATGAATTATAGTCTTTACCCAACACATTTTGCTCATTTCCAATTGGAATTTCCAAAATACCGGTGAGTTAACTCACACTAGTGTTATTCGCTGTGTGAGTTAACTCACGCAACGTGTTAGGAAAGTCCGATGGAATGATGGTGATAGAATGCGTGGTATCAGAGAGAAAGAGAATTAGAAATTTTTGTTTTAAGTGGGGTAGTACTTAGTAGTACTACTGGACTATAATTTTTTTTTGAGGCCCATACCTTGGGGAGGTCCGGTTTCATTGAGCTCCTTGCACACCCTAAGGTCCGGCCCTGGTTGAAAGTAAAAGCCACAAATTCATGCAGATGTAAGAGTGATATGTAATGTGTAAGACATCAAGAGCAACACATTAACTGTGGTTTTGTAGGCTGTCTCTGTCCTTTCACACTCCATTGATGGGATAAAACCAAGAAATGTCATGTTTTGGAAGAATATGAAGGGATGAAACCGAGTATGGCGAAGGTGAAGAACAATTATGTCAATTTAATTGTATTCTAAAGAATATATTTTCTTGTAGGGTAAAGGACTCTCTAGTCTTTCTCCAATCTTTGTAAAAATTCAAATTATAGAAATTACATGTGTCGACCATCTTTTATTTTCCTTTACCATGTTACTCAAAGAGTTACTTCACCGTGTTAGATGGATCATTCAGAACAATCAAACTTATTGACAAATTAATTATCCCATTGCTTTGAAATGGATAATAAAATCTCATTTATACTTGTAAATACCAAAATAAGGTCATTATTGTTAAATGTTCAATGGTATTTTATGAAGTATTATACGTCATAGAAGAGTATTATCGAGTGGACAATTTTTAAGAGATTTCTGCCATGTACAAAAGAAACGTTGTGTATTATCTCATTAGAGATAAATTACATGGGGTTAATGATCTCATCCACCATCACATAAAATGAGATTACCCCATGAACTACCAGTCCCACATAAAATGAGCCTTGAACAAAAATCATGTTGGTCGTCACTAAAGAAAGTAGAAGCACAACAGTGACTCTACATGCATTTAAGAAAAAGGAATTTTTTTAGGTGCTTCTTGCATGCTTCTTAAATGAACTACTCATGATTTTCTAAACTTCACAATTTTCTCAAAGTTTGTTTTAGTCACAAAATATGTATTTTTATTTAAGAATCACACGGAAATGGACATAAGAAAAATTGATTGTGCTCTGTATAAGCACTCTTTGTTCCTTTGTTGTAATTTTCTAATACAATTTATATCACCGATCTCTGTATTTTCTCTCCTCTATGAACTCTATCATAATTTTTTAACCGTACAAATTGCCAACATTTTTCTATTTTTCGAGTAACATCATGCTGAATTGTGAAAAGTGGAAGAATTAAATCCAAAAAATATATATGATAAGAATTAGAGAAAATGCAACGAATGCGTCATAACTTTACTTGCAAAGTAACAATATAAGTATATTAAATGGATTTAGACTATCTATATACAAAATATAGATAGTAGATCCTACCATTAAATGAGTCATATCACAATTACTTATTTTATATTTATTTTTAAACTTTTTTGTGTCTTTCTATTTTCTCCATTTTTCAAATTAATGAAGGATTTCATTTAGAGATATACATATACAAAATATAGATAATATAGATAGTAGATCCTACCATTAAATGAGTCATATCACAATTACTTATTTTATATTTATTTTTAAACTTCTTTGTGTCTTTCTTTCTCCAAATGGTAGAAATAAAGATGATTTTAAATGAAGAGGATCTTAACCAATGCTCTATGTATAAAGTTTTATTTTTTATTTTTTGAAAGCTTACTCATTTACATAAATAGTATTTAAGATGTCTTCGTAAACTTAACTTAGTTAGCATGGACAATGCATAATGTATGCAAGGTCCGGGGTTCAAACCCCGATCACCATAAAAAAAATAGTATTTAAGATATTAATTACAAAGTTTTATGAAACTTGTAATTTCTAAAAAAAAAATTATTTTTTTATTTTGTTAAACTATTATTTACAATATTCAATATTTTGTCACAGTTTCACAAAAAGCTTATTTAAAAGTGATTTCAAACAAAGTAAGTAGTGATTTTTTTCACTACCAAAAAAATAGTGACTTTTTTTAATATAACCTTTAATCACCTTCAACATTTTTTTTTAAAAAATAATACACAATTCCATTGATATTTTACAGACAATTCTATTTATTTGAAAGATTTACAAACAATTATGTTGTTTTTATGTTTTAAATAATTTTTTCCTTATAAATTATCCGCACTCTAATTACTTGCAAAACGAAACTTCATTTTAGTTGAGAGTCACTAAACAAAACTAAATTTTTTGCCGATATTTTATTGTTGGCTCCGTCCTTATTTTGTTTTTGGTTTCCTTAAGCAGTACCACAAACACATGTTAGCATGACCCAAATTTAAATAGAACGAACCAAATTTTTATGTCTTCTTTTGAGCCTTTTATTTTTAGAATATGTGTTATTTGTCAAAATTCTAGGTACAACATAGAACATAAGGGAATGTGTTCTTTAGAATTGATCAAATCTCGCTGCTTTTGATGTCGTCGGTACATGAACTGATTTGATTTTAAAGACACTATTCACTAATAAGAAAAGTTCGGTGAACTAGAAATCATACAAACATTTAAAAACTGTTTTTCCCAAACTGAACCGTTCCTCTTCTTTGATCGGCTAAGCGCGCATCACGAATTGTTCATTGTTGGTACACATCAACCTATTTGAACCGTGTTCAACTAATATTGGTTTTCATTTGCGTGGTCCATTTTCTATAATTCAACCGTATGCTACTGATACAAATAATTAGAACCAAACGAAGACGACAACAATAAAAACGAGAGGAGTGAAATTTCATACCATTACCACCAACACAATCGGTGTCTCTTCATGCATATAGTCGTTGGAATAAAAAAAAAGAGTGAAAATGGTTGATGGTTCACTTTCATATAAATCACACCAAATCCATAAATAAGAACATTGTGTTGGCAATGATATTCAAAAACTCATTTGGGTCATTTTGGATATAAAATTCTCCAACACTTTAAAAGTATGAGTTTTTTCTCTGACATTTTGAACAATCATTAAACCTGTTCTTCATATATTCATCTTTGTCAAATTAACGTAATAAACTAATTCTTTTTCCCCTTGAATAAAGTGAATACCAACATAAACAAATACTGAATTGTTACATAGAATAGGATACTCGTATTATTCGTATTATCCAGATTTTAAATTTTACGAAATCATAAAGAATTATTATGAATCACTTCAATGGAAGTTTACCATCATAGATTTGTTATCTTAAATAATTCAAACTTTTAGATCTATAAGAAAATCACTTACCAGATCAAATTCTCAAATGCTTGCAACAAATATAAAGATACCTATGAATGATAATGTAATAACCAACATAACAAAATATAATAGGGGTTAGAAAGTATTCATGAATTTATGTCATTGGATCATAACTCGATCAAGCAAGAAATTTCACCAGAAAATAAGAATACAAAATCAACAAACGCTTACTTATGTCAAATGTACCTTTTTTTTCTTTCTATCTTTCTCAAATTCAAACCAAAATCAGACAAGTGGACTAGACATGTGGGTCAGATACACAAGGTATAAGTTAATTTAAAAATGTAGACAATCAAGAAAAATAATATAGCATTGGTAAATTTAATCAAGAGAAACAAAGCTATCACTAACTTTTTCAAATAATTAATTCCATTCCACATAGTTTGAACAAGTTTTGATTTGAAGCAAAATTAACCAAATCAGAAAACTCCAATTGCCAGTAACTCTGCTCATAATCATACATGTGAAGCTTCTAATGAGAATCACATTTTTGAGAATTGAATATTCACTTGCACCTATTAGGTGACTGTAAATGCAACACAATGCTTCTCAATTGAAATTACTTTTCATGCGCAGAGATATAAAAACCCTTGATGTCGCAGCTCAGATCATGCTAGCCAATCAGTTTTAAAAATCTTCTTCAAAAGAAAATACAGGGAAAAAGCATACCACTATAACACTTGTTAACCAAATCAACAGATGTAATGTTGTGATCAATCTGAACCATCAGATCAATTTTCTCTTCCAAAATCAAGTTGTTAACGAGATCAATCTGATGGCTGCTTTGGATTTTTGTATTTCAAATAGTCAGTTTTTGCTATAGCTACCAACAGTTCAGGAGTACAAGTTCCACTAAAAATATTGCAATGGTTATTTGTGTCTAATCGGTCTCATATTTTCATTAAAAAACGAATCATGCATCACCAAAAACAAAAACCACCTAATAATTTAAAAATAAGCAAAATATGATGCATAATAATCACTTTATTAGAAAGTAGAAACAAACAAATGTATTTCCGTTAATTGTATTTATGCATATGTTGGAGAGTGAGAGGATTCGCACAATGTTCCTCTTTCAAATGGGGGTATACACATCTTCAATGAAATTTTGCTTAAAAAAAAATTAACTATAAGTTCGTTGATGACGAATTGATTAAGCATTTTGGCAACGTGCAATGTTGATCTCACGGAATATGTCTTTCCGACCACTGAGCATTAGTGCTGGGATGTCTCTCCAAAACATATGGAACCCTATTTAAACATGATACAACCACATAATTGAAAAGTTAACATCTATCAGAACATGTATTGAATTGCAAACTTTTTCATACAAATGTGTAAATTGATAATGTATCATACATTTTGATATTGGTATAATTGATCATTCGTCAAATCCAATAATGAGGATTGAAATGTAATCTAACTGTGGAACAATGGAGATTGGGAAGTGATAACTGCAAAATGATAAACTTTTCAAAAATATATATTAACTTTATTAGAAATCAGGATTTTTTTTTTTTAATATTCCTCTAAATAAAATCAAGAAATTCACAGAGAAAGATGGAGAAAGGAAACGTTGACAAAATAAAAAAGAAATGTTGTGAATTCGGACAAAATCACACCAATGAATAACAAAGATGTGTGGAGCAAAGGAAGTGGTAATCAATAGATAAAGTGTCTCCAAGCAACAACAAAAACAGACCTAAATCTAAGTGTAGAGCAACACCACATACATAATCAAAGCAATAAAGATAAGCAATGAAAGAAAGGAACAAACACACCAAGATGGTAACCCAGTTCGGTCCAATATGACCTACTCTGGGGGAGAGAGCAGTCCTCCAATCCACTAAGATGAAAGTGATACAAATGAGTTACAAGAGATTATCTTAAAAGCTCACAAAAGAGCAAGACCTAATTTTTATCCATTTTCATGTCACCCACACTCAATGAATCCTAAGAGAAAACACAAAAGGAAGCCTTTGATCCTTCCAATGGTGAGATTTCACTACCCAAGGTGTTTACAATGTTTCCCAACCCAAGAGAACCTCACTACAAAGACACTCAACCCTAAAGTTACCTCCTTTGTAATCCAAGTTTCTCTCTCTTCAAACTCTTCTTCAAAATCTGCAAAGAAACACTTAAATAGCCAACTTCAACCGTCTAAATCGTGTCACGTTTTGCCAAATCTTGACACGATTGGTGTGTACGATCCAAGGTACGACCAACCTTATCTTGAAAAACGTGCCAACCTATTTGAAAATCGTGTCACATTTTCCAAAAATCGTGACACGATTGAGCACCCATAAAACATGCTCTCGGCACAACCAAATCGTGACACGTTGATGAAATCGTGTCACGATTTCTCTGTTTCTTCAGATCACAAATTTGAAGCCAAATGCAAAATTTGGCGCCGTCTGTGGGAACTTCTAATTGGTGATGACGTCAATTTAACCATCAACCACCAAACTGCTCTCTCCAAAAGGGAATTACTCTTCAACAAACTTGATCAAGTCCAAGCAATGCTTGAACCTTCTCATTTAGATCTATCTTATGAACTTTGAGAGAGCTAACAAGATCTTCAACACTTAAAGTATTTAAATCTTTAGCTTATTCAATAGCAGTAACTTTAGGTCTCCATCTTGCAGGTAAGCTTCTCAGTATCTTGCTCACATGATCAGAAGCTACATAGTTTTTCTTCAGTATTTGAAGTCCAAAAACTATAGTCTGAAATCTTGAGTATATTTGCTCAATAATTTCATCATCTTTCATTTTGAACAACTCATACTGATGAACAAGCATAAGAGCTTTTGCTTCTCTGACTTTCTTACTACCTTCATAGTTTGCACAGAGAGAAGCAAACATTGCCTTAACAGTAGATTTGTCACTCATCTTCATGTATTCTGCTTTACGTATAGCAATGACAAGTGATCCTCTGATCTTGTGATGCTTCTTGTAAAGATTCTTTTGTTCATGAGTATGTTTCTTTCTATCAACAGCAGCTCCTTCTTCATCAAGGACTAAGTCACCAACACCATCTTCTAGAATGTCCCATAGTTCTTCATCTAAACCTATGACATAACTGTAGAAGTTGGTTTTTCACGAAGAAAATTCTTCAGGATCTCCATTAAAATTTGGAACTTTACCAGAATAAGCTTTATTGTCACCATAATCATATGGTACAACATTGTTGTTTCAACTGGTAGAGGTGTCATCACCAGACATGTTTTTCTCAGATCTTTTTCTGTTACACTGTTAAGTGTTAAGACAATAGACCAAGGCTCTGATACCAATTGAAGGTGAGAAAAACACAAGAAAGG
>Ga0228710_1006442_pt1 | contig 17771 bp, 24 predicted proteins | sample MedpolnodulmetaG_FD_177995 | JGI IMG/M metagenome (GOLD analysis project Ga0228710, IMG submission 177995) | Root nodule microbial communities from Medicago polymorpha collected in Santa Monica, California, United States - pink nodules | ecosystem: Host-associated > Plants > Roots > Nodule...
CCCCCTCTTGTGGTTTTTCTCACCTTCACATTGTGTTTCTGAATTATACACTCTGTATGCCTTTGACCTTTCAGAGTAACCTAGAAAGATTCCTCTTTGGGCCTTGGCATCAAATTTATTTAGGTAGACTTTATTATTTAGAATGTAACAGGTACATCCAAATTGATCAAAGTAAGAGATATTGGGTCTTATTCCCTTAAAGAGTTCATATGCAGTTTTCTCCAAGATAGGTCTAATATATATTCTATTTTGGACATAACATGTTGTATTCACTCCTTCTATTCTTTCTCTCTATAACCCCATTTTGTTGTGGATTCTAGGAGAAGAGAATTCATGGACAATTCCATGTTTTTCACAAAAAATTTCAAATGACTCATTTTTAAACTCTCCACCATGATCACTTCTGACTTTTAAAATATTCATTTTTTTCCAGAATGTATTTGAGTGCAGACGCTGCTGAACACATATGCATTATCCTTACTTCTCAGGAATTTAACCCAAGTCCATCTGTTATAATCATCAACAATGATTAATCCATATTTACTTCCATATAAAGATGCAGTGTTAACTGATCCAAATAAATCAATATGGAGTAATTCCAAGGGTCTAGAGGTTGATACAATGTCTTTTGTTTGAAAAGATGATTTGACAATCTTCCCTTTCTAGCATGCACCACAAAATGCATCTGGATGATAATCAATTTTTGGTAAGCCTCTAACAAGTTGTAACTTACTAATCTTAGAGATTAATCTCTAGTTAGCATGTCCCAACCTTCTGTGCCAATTCAGAGAAGGAAAACTACCTTCTGATCAACCAATTCAGAGAAGTTAATTTTATAGACATTATCTACCCTTTTTCCCTTAAATACTATGGAGTTGTCATTTTTGTTAACTATTGTGCAGATGGTCTTATCAAACATCACATCGTAACCATTATCACAAAATTGATCAAGCTAAGAAGGTTATGTCTAAGACCATCTACCAACCAATAGTTCTTGTACCAATGATTTTTCCAGCTTCGTTGCCTTCAAATATCACATTTCCTCCTTCTTTCATTGTTAGCGTAAGGAACATAGATTTCTCTCCTGTCATATGTCTTAGGCAACTGCTGTCTAGGTACCATGATCTTTGCTTTTCCTTTGCTCTTAGGCATATCTGCAACATTGACAATTTCTGATTTAGGTACCTATATCTTTATGGGTCCTTTGAGGTTAGTACTGGAAGTCTTACTCTTTTTCCCTTGTGCTTTGTGTTGAATGTTTGATAGTGTCTGATCATTCAATACCTTAGGTTTAACACCTTTTGGTTTTGATTTACAAGAAGCAACAACTGCTTTGTTCCTCTGTACCTTAGGCTTTAAGATACCAGACTCTGAGTTCAAAAGACTCTGAGGTACAGGTTCTGATCTCTTCAGAATCTTGATCTTTGAAGTCTTAGAATCAGAGTTTGTCATTGTATTAGGCTTAAAGTTCTTTGACTTTGAAATATTCTTAGTTCTAGAATTAGAAGCTTCAGATTCTGACTGAACAAAAGTTTCAGACTTAGCACCTTCAGGCACAAAGAAGGTTTTCAATCCTTCCTTAATGCATTCACAACATGCTTTAAGACTCATCCCATTAGGTTTCCCTTCTGAGAATCCAATCCCTTTACCATTGTTCTTGTAAATGCTATAAATGATAGAAGCTACTTTGCTTCTGTCAATGCCAGATATAATAGTCTTCAAGAGCAATTTCATGTTTACTTAAAGGTTTTCCATCACACTTTTCTTGTAGCTTCTAACAAAGAATCTTGAGTTTGTCTTCATAAGATTTACAAATGAAGTCAAAACCTCTAAGTCCTTCCTCAAATGCTTTTAGATCCAATAGAGTTGATCCTTGTTGTTTCATTAAAACAACATATTTTTCTTTTAAATCACTCAACTCATTGGTTCTATGTTAAAAATGTGCGAGAAGCTCTTTAAGAGACTCAATAAGTTCTTCTTTGGGAATTTTAGAATATACCTCATTTTCATCTTTAGAATCTGATTCATGTTCAACTTCTAATGTCAATGTAGCTACTAACCCCACAGCTACATTTTCTTCATCATCAGCTTCTTCTTTATTAGAACCAGATTCACTATCTAAGTCTTCACAGGTGGCCATTAAACTCTACTTAATCTGCTTCCTGAACTTGCTTGGTTTGAAGTTTGACATCTTGGACTTCTCCTTTGATTTCTCTTTCTGAAGATCAGAGCAATCAACAATAAAGTGTCCAGGCTTCTTACAGTTGAAGAAACCCTTCTGATCTTCTTTCTTGGAGCTTTTCTAACTACCTCTTCTGCTCAAAAACATCTTGTTCGCCCTAGCCAGATACAGAAGCTTGTTTGAAAGCATAGCCATCTTCTCAACAACAGCAGGATCTTCATCAGAATCTCCATCAGGGGATTCTTCTTCAGATTCAATGGCTTTGAGAGCTTCAGATGACTTTCCTTTAGATGGAAGAGCAATAGATTTAGTCTTCTTAGAAGGCTCATGCTCATTTAGACTCATTTCATGAACTTTGAGAGAGCTGACAAGATCTTCAACACTTAAAGTGTTTAAATCTTTAGCTTCCTCAATAGCAGTAACCTAAGGTCTCCATCTAGCAGGTAAGATTCTCAGTATCTTGCTCACATGATCAGAAGCAACATAATTTTTCTTCAATATTTGAAGTCCAGAGACTACAATCCGAAATCTTGAGTACATTTCCTCAATACTTTCATCATCTTTCATCTTGAACAACTCATACTGATGAACAAGCATGAGAGCCTTTGCTTCTCTAACCTTCTTACTACCTTCATAGTTTGCACAAAGTGAAGCAAATATTACCTTTGCAGTAGATTTATCACTCATGTTCATGTACTCTGTGCGAGGTTAGAAGCAACAAGGATTCTTATGATCTTGTGATGCTTCTTCTGAGCAGGAGTGTGTTTCTATCTATCAATAACAAGTCCTTCTTCATCAAGTTCCAAGTCACCAACACCATCTTCAAGAATATCCCATAATTCTTCATCTAAACCCATGATGTGACTATACATGTTGGTTTTCCACCAAGAGAATTCTTGAGGATTCCCATTGAACTTTGGAGCTTTGCTAGAGTCAGACTTCTTGTCATCAGAAGTACCATAATCATAATGAACAACATTGTTTCTAGGAATAGGAACTTCATCAGCCGTGTTTTTCTCAGATCTTTATCTGTTACACAGTTAAGTGTTAAGACAACATACAAAGGCTCTAGATACAAAGGCTCTAGATACCAATTCCTCTTAAAACTGAAATCACTGTTTAGAACCTGATATAGTTCAGCTTTTGAAGTGATGTTCATAGTCTAAATGAAGCAAATAAGTAAATAGAGAGAGAGAGAGAGAGAGAGAAGAAAGACACAAAGCAATTTATAGTGGTTCCTTTCACAAACCAGAAGTAGTCCACTCCTCCCTGCACTTCCAAGGAGAGTTCACTAAAATCAATATCTAATTACAAATGCTCACTGCTCAAAATAGCAAGAGACTTCAAGAACACAATCAAGAGACTTCCTATGCTCAAGCACAACTGCAAGAGACTTCTATTCAAACAGAATTACAAAGAAAACTGTTTGAGGATGAAAACTTGATATACAATCAGTGAAGTTCACAAATACAAATCAGATAAGACTCTTAAGACTCTAGAATTTCTAAGATGTGAGAGTTGTGACGAAATTCTAAGTGAACTTTGGTGTGGAAAAATTTCTGCAGAGGTTTGGCTCTTGTAAATTGTTGTGAGTCTCTTGGAAATCTTCAAGTCATCACTCCTTTTTATAGAGGTGTGAAAGAGACGTTGTTGATTGCCAGTACATCAAAAGAGTCATTGTTGAAGCTTGATCAAATTACCAATGATCTGTTGCTTGATTTCGTTATTGTCCTATGAAGAAACAATTTCAAATCCATTCCATGTATAGATTAAAACAACGTAGGTGCAGCTGTATCCTTGTACAGTAGCAGACATGGTGAGTGGAGTAGTGGAGTAGTGGTTATACAATTATACTATTGTCCTTTTTCTGCGCTCTTCAATGGATAAACATCAATTGCCTCCAAATTCATTTGAAATAGTCGTTGCTCCAGACTTCCATTTCTTTTTCGTACATAGGCATGAGAATAACAACTTTGAACAAACTTTGAAATTTTCAGTCTTTCAGCTTCTAATGATCTTCAGAACCTCTAATGACACCAGCTTCGGGTGAACAGCTTCTGATGAGGGTGCTTCTGATGACGTCAGCTTCTGATCTTCAGAACCTCTTTTCTTCAGATGCTTTCTTGCAACTCAAGCTTCCATTTTGTAGATTCAACTGCTCTCATTTTTTCTACAGAACCTATGCTTTATTTAAAGACACTCAATTTTTTCTCTATGGTCCTGCACACTTGAACAAATATTAGCATATCCAATTGACATTTTTTAATACCTTGTTATCCTCAAAACTCAAAGGGTGATGTTAATCAGATTTTGTTCCAACATCATCTGCATTACCTACCCAGTCAACATCACAATATAGTAGGCTTCCAATCATGCTCATGTTCATGCTTTGATCAACTTCAAATGAGTTGATGCTGGTGTTCTTTTGTCACTAGCATTTTCCATGCCAAACTTCTTCACTTTATTCTTGTCATACTTACTCTGAGAAATAAAAATCGTGTCTTCCATTTGCTTGATTTGCTGACCAGGAAAATAAGTCAGTTCACCAACATGACTCATTTCAAATTCAGACTGCATCTGCTGAAGAAAATGTTGGACCATCTGATTCGACACTCCACCAAAAATAATGTCATCAACATATATATGTGATATCATTAGTATTCCACCCTCTTTCACAAACAAGGTTTTGTCAGTTCCTCCTTTTCTTTAACCTTGATGATCAGAAACTCAGTCAGTCTTTCATACCATGCCTAGGTGCTTGTTTCGGTCCATATAGAGCTTTCTTCAACTTGTAGACATGATTGGGAAAATTAGGATCGATAAAACCCTTTGGCTGCTCAACATAAACTTCTTCATGTAAGTAACCATTCAGAAAAGCACTCTTTACATCCATATGATAAAGTTTGAATTTAAGAATACAAGCCACACCCAAAAGTAACCTTACAGCTTCCAATATTGCAACAGGAGCAAAAGATTCATGAAAGTCAAGTCCATCTACTTAAGTATAGCCATGAGCAACAAGTCTTGCCTTGTTTCTAGTTACAGTTCCATTTTCATCTGACTTGTTTTTGTATACCCATTTTGTTCCAATAACATTTATGTCTTATGGTCTTGGAACCAAATCCCACACTTCACTTCTTTTGAACTGATTCAATTCCTCTTGCATAACAATCCAAAATTCATCAGTAAGAGCGTCTTTAATATTCCCGGGTTTAATTTTTGACACAAAACAAGAATTAGAAATCACTCCAATGGATCTTGTGGTTGTGATCCCTTGATCAAAATCCCTAATAATAAGCTCTTGAGGATGATTCTTCTGAACTCTGATAGAAGGTCCTTTACTTGGTGGCATATCATCTTGTTCAGATTCTCCATTCTCAAACTTAGATTCATTCACCTTAGTAGTTGTAACCGTTTCTTGTACAAATGTTTCAACATCTAGTTCAACATTCGGGACTCTGTTTTCGGGAACATCATTTATCACAACATTGATGGATTCCATAACATCCTTGGTTTTAGACTTAAATACTCCTGCTGTTTGTAGAGTATCCAAGGAAGATCCCCTCATCACTCTTGGGATCGATTTTCCTTTTGTGTTCTCTATCTTCTAGAATGTAGCATTTGCTTCCAAAAACATGAAAGTATTTGACAGTAGGTTTGCTTCCTTTCCATATCTCATACAGGGTAGTTGTGGTGCCAACCCTTAGAGTAACTCTATTGTGAACATAACAGGCTGTATTCATAGCTTCAACACAAAATGATAGGGCAGGTGTTTTGCATGAAGCATAACTCTGGGTGATTCTTGAAGAGTTTTGATCTTCCTTTCCACAACACCATTTTGTTGAGGTGTTATAGGAGATGAAAATTCATGTTCGATTCCTTCAGTGGAGCAGAGTTCATTGAACTTAGAATTTTCAAATTTTGTCTCATGATCACTTCTGATACTCATAATAGCACTATCCTTTTCCCTTTGAAGTTGTGTGCATAAGTCTTTAAACACATCAAAGGTATCTGATTTTTCCTTAATGAAATTAATCCAAGTAAACATGGAGAAATCATCAACAATAACAAAAGCGTACCTCTTTCCCCCAATACTTTCAACTTGGATTGGCCCCATCAAGTCCATGTGTAGGAGCTCAAGAACTTTGGAAGTCACCTGATGTTCCAACCTTGGATGCGACGTTTGAGTTTGTTTACCAATCTGACATTCTCCACATATATTGTCCTCAATAGTATTAAGTTTGGGCAGTCCTCTGATTGCTTCTATAGAAATGGCTTTCTTTATACCTCTGAAGATTTAAGTGACCAAGTTTCTGGTGCCACAATTTAACTTCTTCTTCTTTACTCACTAGACAGGTGGACATGTGTGCTTCTTCTAGAGGGACCTACAGGTAAAAATTATCTTTAGATCTGGCACCTTTCATCACCACTTTACCTTTTCTGTTAGTTACGAGACATTCAGACTTGCTAAAGTTCACATTCATTCCAAGATCACATAGTTGACTTATGTTGTTAAGGTTGGTAGTTAGTCTTTTCAGCAATAGCACATTATCAAGCTTTGGCAATCCATCATTAATCAATTTACCAATACCTAGGATTTCTCTTTTTGCTCCATCTCCAAATGTGACATGGATGCTTCTTTAAGATCTCATATCTTCAAGAAGCTTGTTTACTCCAGTCATATGCCTAGAGCATCCACCGTCGAAGTACTAGTTTTCTATAGATAAAGCTCTCAATGATGTGTGAGCAATTAACCCAACACCCAGTTTAGGTTTCAACTCCTTCTTGGGAATAATCACTTTAGGGTCATGTATTTTCTGCTGAAAACGATTTGGATACCCGTACATTTTGAAACAGTATGGTTTTATGTGTCCATTTCTACCACTATAATGACACACCCAAGGATTGTATACCCCTTTGCTTTTAGAACTCTGATGTTCCTCATGATGTTGCAATATTTGTTTCCTTGCATTGTGATCACCAGTTCCTTCAGTAGCTATAAATTTTGTATCTTTTTCTATTTTTTGCTTGCTAAAAATTTCAAAATCTTCTAAAGCATAGGAAGAATTTTTGTTTCGTTGTTTCTTGTTCAGTACTTTATAATTAAAGCATATCGCTTCTGGTTTACCTTGATTTTTACCTTCTAAGATTCCTTCTAACACATTTGTTCCTGTGGTCATCATTTTAACCTGCTTCTTTAAGTGCTCAAGCCGAGAGTTTAGTTGTATTACATCATCATTGAGACCAGAGATCTTAGCTAGATGTTGACTTCTTTCAACATGCAGTTCACTAATAGTTTTCTTCTGCTTCTCCAACAAATTTCATATTTATGTGCTTATGATATATAGATCTTTGTAAGATGCAGCCAACTCTTCATCACAAGATTCAGGATCAGATATGCATCTACCAGTTAAAGCCTTAAAAAGCTTAGCAGATTCATTTTCAACTTCTCCTTATGAATAATCTTCATCTAACCAAGAAACGGTCAATCTTTTCTTGTCTCTTGAGAAATGTGGCACATTCTGATCTGATGCGGCACATTAATTTTTCTTTTCATCAGTTCTTGAGTTATTAAAGCTGTGTTGTTGCTTACTAATGTCGAAGCTGATGTTCTAACCATTTGACCTAGGTCTCCTGTTAACCTATTTCAGAATCTTCTTAAACTGTCTTCCAAGTTACACCGGATCTCCTGATAGACTTTCATCAACCTCAATGTCTTCTTGCAATTCTTCAGTATCAAGATTTGAGGCAAAGGCAATGCTTTCTCCTTTCTTTTCAGTTCTGTTATTCACCACAATTTCAAAGTTCTGAAGTGATCCTATCAGCTCATCAACCTTCATGTTGGATATGTCTTGAGCTTCCTCAATAGCAATCACCTTCATATCAAATCTCTTAGGAAGAGATTTGAGAATCTTTCTAACAAGCTTTTCATCAGACATCTTTTCTCCCAGAGAGTCAAAAGAATTAGCCATGTCAAGGATATTCATGTGGAAATCCTGTATATTTTCATCCTCCTTTATTTTTAAATTTTCAAATTGAGTACTCAGAAGTTTAAGTCTTAAACTTTTTACTTTGGAAGTACCTTCATGTGCAGTTTTGAGAATCTCTCAAACATCCTTAGCAACAGTGTATTGTTTGATCATTTTGAACAAGTTCTTGTCAACCCCATTGAACAATGCATTAAATGTCTTGGAGTTTCCAAGAGCTAACTTATCTTCAGTTGTGTACCACTCTTCTTCTAGTTTCAGAACAGCTGTCTTGTTCCCATCTGCGTGAAGAGCCACAGGATGTTCCCAACCCTTCAGAACTGCCTTCCATGTCTTGCTATCTATGGATTTGAGGAAAGCACTCATGCGTAATTTCCAATAGTCATAGTTGGAACCATCTAACAAAGGTAGTATGTTCACAAATCCTCCTTCCTTGTCCATAATGCTAGAAAATATCTTCCTTGGAGCTCACCCTAAAACAGGCAGGGTGCTTGCTCTGATGCTAATTGAAATTCTGCCGCGTTAGCTTTTCAGATGTTCTACGTGATGTTCCAACATCAGACACAAAATACAAATGTTGAATGTAATGTTTAGAACATTGCGCTAACAATAACAAACAAAAGATGCAGAACATAAAAGACAAGAAAGTAAAAGGTACAAGAGAATTGTTAACCCAGTTCGGTGACAAACACACCTACTCTGGGGCTACCAAGCCAGGAAGGAAATCCTCTAGTGTAGTCCTTATTCTAAGTTCTCAACAAACTCTCAGTTTACAACTTAAGACCTAGGACCTACCCGTATTGACTTCAACCTAGGAACTCCTAGATCTGAGATCCCATCTCACTTCCACTCAATCAATCACAGCCCTTGTGATTATCATATTACAACTCAATAATATGAAGTTACCTTCAAACACAAACTAACTCTGTGCTTCAAAGCTTAGGAGTAGTACAACTTACAAGTCAATAAAACACAGTCCTTAACATGTATCAAGGTGATACAAGAAAGGGTCACAAATAACAAACAACTCAAAACCCTAAAAAGCTTTAATCTTCAATTACGGCTTGAATACTTGATTAGGTCTTGCAGTCTTGTATATATACTGAAGCCCTCGCCATGATATCCACCTTCATCACCATTCATAATTATTTATCAATAAATATTCAAGAATCCTTACATGCAATTGATTTCTTTGGATTATTGTCTTGTTCTAAGGCTCTAGGAAACTTAAGAAGTTCAAATTGAATAGGCATTGGAGTTTTGAAGATATGGAGAAATTAAAATGGAAAGCTAGGAGTTAAGGAGACTAGGAGGTAGGAACAAGGAGAGATTAGGCCATCTTCCTAAAATGATGAGTGAAGATGGCCTAAATATGTCTAGAGTATGAAGTTGATGATCCCCTGTAATTAGTTTTTTTCAGTCACGTTACTTATTTTGTACTATGATTTGTTGTGTTAATGTTAAGTTAATCTATATATTTAAAGCCAAATATTAAAATAAAATGATGATTTCATATGTAATGTACTGAATGTTTTGAATGGGCTACAATTAATTGGAATTAGGAGATGAAATACTTATAATAAAAGCGGTTATATTAATAGAAAGGTATTAGAATACAACAGTTCTAGATAATACATCTCATTATAAGTATATTGCACCCAGTAACTCGAAATGCGATTATCAAAAAGAGTGATTGAAAAAAAGCTGAGTGTAGCAAACAAAATCTTCCCTCCATGGGCACCGTTTTCCAGCAATCATGAGTATGATAAACTTGAACATGTATCGTTAAGCAATTGAGACGAAAAAACGATTGATTAAAAGCTCTGTTAGGGTTTCACTCTCCTGATATGGGCATCATTTTTATTCAATTGTGAGTCTACTATATTCATCATGCGATTAGTCGAGTTCCTTTTATGTGACTTATCATTCTCTCCCTGTGTTTGGAAACAGAAACACGATTGATAACAGAAACACAGAAATGCGATTGAAAACAAAAATGCAATTAAAAACAAAACATGATTGAGAGATTGAGTGATACACAGGAAACAACGTTGAGAACTGGAAACGACTAAGAACGTGTTTGAGTGATTGACAATGCAAGGGCTCTGCCAAGGGTTTCTTTCCATAACATAAGCAAAAGCGATCATAGATTTTCTGCTACGGTATTCTCTCCACTGTTGTGAGAGCTAGGTTTTCTTTTCTCGTAAAAATCTGAATTCATAGTACTTTTCTTATAGGTTCTTACTATGGCGGCGTGAGTTTGGAAGATTTAGCATTAAGTGATTATCCAAATTTGTGTCTAGTAGGACGTTTCCTTGTTAACCGTCTTGTTCAACTCTGTGAAGTGAAGGTTCATATGCCAGAAGTGTGGTGGCCGGTGAAAGGAGTATCCGTGAAAGTAGAGCATGAAGGATTATTCTTGTTTCAATTCTTTCACAAGTTGGATATGGAGGAAGTGCTGAAAGGAGGACCATAGCTTATTATAACCACATGCTTGTTGTGGAGAAGCTGAGGGTAAGATCCCCATTAAAGGACATCCAATTTTTTCACTTGAATATATGTCCTAGAGTTTATCCCTTAGCAATAGGCATGATGAAGGAGAAAGTAGGGATGGAGTTAGGAAATTATTTGGGGGAATTCCTTGTGAAGCCTCTATTTATAGTTTTGATGATGTTCCTTGTCAAAATGTATTCTATCTTTTATCATGTTGATTAATTTGTAAGATATTAGAATGTATAAAAGCACCCTGGGAAGTCTAGCATTCATGAACAAAGTAATTGTGCATCATGCATCTCAAAAATTGAGTATGTCTATAGTTGAATCGATTTACAGGCTCTTGAAACACAACATATTTCTCTGACTTCATATGAATTGTATCACAGAATAATGAAGCAATTCAGTGGTGAATCGCATCATATTTGCCTGAATCGTTTCATCAAACTCTCTGACTTAGTATGAACCGATTGATGTTAGATGTGAATCGTATCAAACTTCATTATGGGCTATTTGAGTTGATTCAAATCTTACTTGACACATATCATTCTTCATCAAATTCTCCTCTTTTTCAGTTTCGTCTTATGTGGTCTGAATCGATTCACTCATTAAATGAATTGCTTCACTCAATTGTTTTTGTGCAAAAATTCAGTCTTATCACTCTCATCTATATATAGTTTCCTCCTCACAACTCTCAACTTATTGAATCATTTGCATCTATTCTCTATAGGTCTCAAAAACTCATTTTTCATACATTCTTCAAGATTAAGAACTTTTTCTTAGAATCATTTTGTACATTGAGTCACATTGATTTGCTAGGGTGCTAGTAGGGATTGTAAGTTGGTTCTCTCAAGAAGAATGATTGGGCTTAATCAAGGCATTAAAGTGAAGTGAATAATCTCATTCCACCTCAAATGGTCTTGGGGGTCTTTCTAACCGTTCTTGAAGTCGAAGGGGATTTGCTTACCAGATGTAGCATAGAAGGCTCGAGTGAAGAGCTCGAAGGGGTGCACGGGTATTCAAGGATTCAATGATTCAACAAGCACCAAATTCAAAGGTTATTTGAAGTTCGGGGGAATGTTTGCATAAGGGTTGAAGAATTAGGTTTAATTTCAAGGAACTCTTGTAAACACATTGTATTCAATATTTGTTACATAGTGGATGACCTTAGTGAAAGCGTACTTCATCAAGAAGAGTTGACGTGGCTCTAGCGAGGACGAGAAAGAGCAAACTACTATAAAAATATTGGTGTTATCTCTGTTTCCCTATGCTCTTTACTTTTTACTATTGCATGTGATTAATTGAATAATTGTTAGGATATTTGCTAGTGTTGATCTAAGTTATTTTTAATCTAAAGATATTATAATTCATTGAATTAGGTTTTAACTAATTTGCTTGAATCAATTGATTGCAACATCTATTCAATTCTTCAATTTCATCTGAGATCCCATCTCACTATCCTAGAGTCAATCACAGCCCCTATGATTATCAGACTTAAACACAAACCAATGATGAAGTTACCTTCAAACAAACAACTACAACCTTGCTTAAAAGCTTACGCGTAGCACACAAGTGTTACAACTCAACACATAGTCCTTAACATGTATCAAAGTGATACCAGAAAGGCTGACAATAAAACAGTACTAAACCTGCATCAAGGTGATACAAGAGTCCCTAAAAGCTAGACTTTTTAGAATGACGGCTTGAATGAATAATTATGTATTGAAGTCTTCCTTTTATACTGAAGCATTATGGGCCATTTAACCGGTTTGGGCTTCAGAACAAAACAGATCGTCCAGCTGATCTGTAAAACACGAATCAATGACAAGTTTGGAAAGTCCTAAAATGTAGGAACATCTTCAGGAACGTCCAAAACAACTTCAAATATTTCCTAAAATATAATCACATCCTTAGGAATGTAAAGATATGCACGTTGCTTGATCAATAAGATAAGGAAATATGGTTTCCTTAAATAATATAAGGCGTGCGCACAAACAGGCATGAAACAAGACAAAGTGAACCGTGCCAGGATGTTGGAACATCGTATCCAACATCTTATGGAGATGCCTGAAACATGTTGGAACATTCTATCCAACAACACAAACTTGGATATTTGTTTTAGCAATAATGCAGCCAATACAAATACCCAACACTAAGGCAATGACCAACTCTGAATCTAAGACTCCAAAGATTAAGATTCTGAAAAGATCATAACCTACACCACAGAGTCTGATGAGCTCAGAGTCTGGTATCTTAAAGCCTAAGGTTCAAAGGAGGAAAACAATTGTTGCTTCTTGGGAACCAAAACCAAAAGGTGTTAAACCTAAGGTATTGAGTGAACAGAAGCCACCAAACTTTCAGCACAAGGTACAATAGAAGAAGAGTAAAACTTCCAGTACTAACCTCAAAGGACCCATAAAGATGTGGGTACCTAAATCTGAAATTATCAATGTTGCAGATATGCCTATGAGCAAAGGAAAAGAAAAGAACATGGTACCTAGACAGTAGTTGCTCAAGACATATGACAAGAGAGAAGTCTATGTTCCTCACCGTCACAATGAAAGAAGGAGGAAATGTGAAGTTTGGAGGTAACCAATCTAGCAAGATCATTGGTTTAAGAACTATTGGTAATTTCTCTATCTCTATCAATAATGTGTGGTTGGTAGATGGTCTTGAACATAACCTATTGAGTATCAACCAGTTTTGTGACAATGGTTATGATGTGATGTTTGGAAAGACCAACTGCACAGTAATCAACAAGGATGACAACTCCATAGTATTCAAGGGAAAGAGAATAGCAAATGTCTACAAAATCAACTTCTCTGAATTGATTGATCAGAAGGTAATTTGCCTTCTATCAATGAATGATAAGAAATGGGTATGGCATAAAAGGTTGGGACATGCTAAATCGAGATTAATCTCTAAGCTTAGTAAGTTATAACTTGTTAAAGGCCTACCTAATATTGATTATCATTCAGATGCACTTTGTGGTGCATGCCAAAAAGGGAAGATTGTAAAATCATCGTTTAAACCAAAAGACATTGTCTCTACCTCCAGACCCTTGGAATTACTTCATATTGATTTATTTGGACTAGTTAACATTGCATCCTTATATGGAAGTAAATATGGATTAGTCATTGTTGATGATTACAGCAGATGGACTTGGGTTAAATTCCTAAGAAGTAAGGATAATGCTTATGATGTATTTAGTAACTTCTGAACTCAAATACAGTCTGAAAAGGAAATGAAGATTTTAAAAGTAAGAGGTGATCATGGTGGAGAATTTGAAAATGAGCCATTTGAGATTTTTTTTGAAAAACATGGAATTATCCATGAATTCTCTTCTCCTAGAACTACACAGCAAAATGGGGTTGTAGAGAGAAAGAATAGAACTTTACAAGAAATTGCAAGAACCATGATTCATGAAAATAATTGGGCTAAACATTTATGATCCAGTGAATACAACATGTTATGTCCAAAATAGAATCTATATCAGGCGTATCTTGGAGAAAGCAGCATATGAACTCTTTAAAGGAAGAAGACCCAATATCTCTTACTTTCATCAATTTGGATGTGCTTGTTACATTTTAAACAACAAGCTCTACCTAAAGAAATTTGATGCCAAGGCCCAAAGAGGAATCTTTTTAGGTTACTCTGAAAGGTCAAAGGCATACATAGTGTGTAATTCAGAGAAACTCTGTGTTGAAGAATTAATGCACGTTAAATTTGATGACAAAGAGCCTGGAAATGAAACTCCAGAACAAGATGAAAGTTTCGTAGATATACAGGTGTGTGAAGATACTCTAGAACCTGATCAAATTGCTGAAAATGAAGAAATCCAAGAAACTGAAATCACACCAGAAGCTCAAGATGAAGCAGCTTCTGATGAAGCTCATGATGGCTCTCAGCAAGCTAATCAATCCAAGAATACATTCAAGCACAATTCTTCACATCCTGAGGATCAAATTATTGGAAATAAAGAGAGTCCTAGATGAACAAGATCATATTTCAGACAAGAAGAGTCTATGATAGGATTGTTAGCAGTGATTGAACCTACTATAGTTGATGAAGCACTTTTAGATGATGGATGGATACTAGCTATGCAAGAAGAGCTCAAGTAGTTTCAAAGAAATGATGTGTGGGATCTGGTACCCAAACCTCAGCAGAAGAACATTATTGGAACAAAATGGGTATTCAGAAACAAGCTGAATGAAGAAGGTGAAGTAATCAGAAACAAAGCTAGACTTGTTGCTCAAGGTTACAGTCAACTAGAAGGCATTGATTATACTGAAACATTTGCTCCAGTTGCAAGATTGGAAGCAATCAGGTTACTTCTATCCTATGCAGTGAATCATGGCATAATATTATATCAAATGGGTGTCAAGTGTGCATTTCTTAATGGAGTCATAGAAGAAGAAGTGTTTGTCAAGCAACCTCTTGGTTTTGAGGATCTTAAGCATCCTGACCATGTTTATAAACTTAAGAAATCACTATATGGCTTGAAACAAGCTCCCAGAGCTTGGTATGATAGACTAAGTAATTTCCTGATTAAAAATGATTTTAAAAGAGGTCAAGTTGACACAACACTCTTCAGAAGGACTCTTGAGAAAGACATTCTTGTTGTGCAGATATATGTTGATGATATAATATTTGGTTCTAAAAATGCATCTCTTTGCAAGGAATTTTCTAAGTTAATGCAGGATGAACTTGAAATGAGCATGATGGGAGAGTTGAAGTTCTTCCTTGGAATTCAAGTCAATCAATGCAAAGATGGAGTATATGTTCATCAAACAAAGTATACAAAGGAGCTTCTGAAGAAGTTCAAGCTGGGAGATTGTAAAGTCATGAATACTCCAATGCATCGAACCTGCACCTTAAGCAAAGAAGACACTGGAACAAAGGTAGACTAGAAGCTGTATAGAGGTATGATTGGTTCTTTGTTATACCTCACTTCATCTAGGCCAGCTATTTTGTTCAGTGTATGCTTGTGTGCAAGATTTCAATTAGATCCTAAAGAATCTTATTTAACTGTTGTTAAGAGAATCTTCAGGTATCTGAAAGGAACAACAAATCTTGGACTCCTTTATAGGAAATCCCTAGATTATTACTTGGTTGGATTTTGTGATGCTGACTATGCTAGTGATAGGATTGAAAGAAAATCAACCAGAGGCAATTGCCAGTTCCTGGGGGAGAATCTGATATCCTGGGCTACCAAAAGACAAGCCACTATTGCTATGTCTACAGTAGAAGCATAATACATCTCAGCTGCAAGTTGTTGTACACAACTACTTTAGATGAAACATTAGTTGGAAGACTATCAGATTAATGCTAACAGTATTCCCATTTATTGTGATAATATTGCTGCTATTTGTTTGTCAAAGGATCTAATTCTACATTCGAGATCCAAGCATATTGAAATTAAACACCACTTTATTAGAGATTGTGTTCAAAAAGGAATTTTAGATATGCAATTCATTGATACTGAACATCAATGGGTTGATATATTTACTAAGCCTTTAACTGTGGATAGATTTGATTTTATAAAGAAAAATTTGAACATGCACTTTGTGTCTGATTAAATTTGCTTGCCCTTGAATAGGAATTTAGGTTCTGAAGTTGTTCAGAAGCTATAGTCCATCAGAAGCTCTTTACTGAGGATTCTGAGGAAAATGTGCTTCTGAAGATGACCTCAGCATCTGAACTCCAGAAGCTGGACTTTGTGCTCCTGAATAGCAGAGTTAGTGGTAACGTTGGAAGTTACTTTTTGGTAGCACCTGTCCCATTAACTTGGCAGTTACTTTGAAAAACTCTAAGCTGGCTTAACTGTATTGGTGTATAACGTAAGAGGGCAATGATGATTTTAAGCTTTGAATGTACTATCCCGCGCCCCCTATGTCATTAATGTTGTGTTTGTTTGTCCGCTTCTGAATTGCAATCGTTTTTACTAAAAACACTTAGACAAAAACAAACACTACTCATATCAAAACCTAGACTTGCTATTTTTCACTGATTCTCTGCGAAGAAAATTCATCTTCCTCAATCAAAACCCTAGAACCCTAAAACTCTCTTCAACATCAATGGCATCCTCAAGTTCAGTTCCAGAATCGTCCATGCAAGAAGGGCCTACATATGACATTAAGGGAAGAACTATGTCGTTAGAAGAATGGGAACTTAACATTCAAGTTGAGAACCCTGTGGACTCCACATCTCTAGAACACCATGGTTGCAACATGAGGAAATACTATGAGGCTCAGGACCTCATTAACTACTTCGACATGCTGAATGATCCAACCTACATGAACCTAATAAGGCACTTCTGGGTTAGAGCACATGTCTACGATTGTCAAGCTGCTAAGTTAGAAGAACAAGAGAAAATCATGATTGACCCCACTCTAGAAGGTAAAACAAGACATGAAATGGGTTTGGAACCCTTCACTTGTATTGAAATAAGATCGAGCATCATGGGTATTTAGTTTTTATTTCAGAAAGAGTGATTGCTTGGGTGATCAGGAGAGCATCTGAAGGAAGGTTCATAAGTGGCTTGGACAATAACAAAACAAGTCCATGGAATGCTGTGGTGAACAGGACAATGTTCAACAGTACGAAGAAGGGAAAGTACTGTGATTTAAGTATGGAACATAAGCTTCTCCTAAAGATCCAAAATGAGAATCTTCTACCAAAAAGTGGTGGTGGAGATCAACCTTCACTGGATCACAGAGTGTTTCTGCACTTCTTCATGATCAGTGAGAAGGCAAATGTGCCTAAGTACATCTTCAGGTACATGATGAGTCAATAATTAATCATTAAATTAGTGTCTTTTATTTAATATTTAAGTTTATTTTAATTAGATTTAATATGTTTTTATTTCCTTCTAGAACTATTTTACTTCAATTGCAAGTTATTATATTTTAGGAACAAATATTCCAAAGATTTAGTCTTGGAGTAAAAGAAAGGAGAATTGGAGCTGATTCGTGCCGAAAATATGAAGATCTCATACAAAATATATTGTGCAAGGATTCATGCAAAAATATAACAAAGTGGCGCGCCCCCTTTTACCCTTTTGCTGCTTTTGCTTCTTTGACAAAAGCTGCTTATTTTAGTATTTCTGA
>Ga0228710_1006444_pt1 | contig 17771 bp, 8 predicted proteins | sample MedpolnodulmetaG_FD_177995 | JGI IMG/M metagenome (GOLD analysis project Ga0228710, IMG submission 177995) | Root nodule microbial communities from Medicago polymorpha collected in Santa Monica, California, United States - pink nodules | ecosystem: Host-associated > Plants > Roots > Nodule...
TTATGTTGTTTAATATCCATCGTATATATTAGGGACATACATAGTTTTAGGTTCCATGTATAGTTCACTTTTTTTTTTTTTGAGAAACATGTATAATTCACTTTCATTAGTCATGATATTTATTTTGTTAATTCTTTGTTGATTAACATAGAATGAGAACATGCTATCCATAACTTGAACATTTTCTACTAGAGTTTTGTTCTTACTTGATATGGAAATTTGTATTTAGGATTGAGAGACTAATCAACCTAATTTGTTGATTGGATCAAATTAGAAGAGATGCAAGTTTCTTCTATAATTCTACATTTGGTTCTTTATGCCGTTTGCATTGGTCTGTTTTGCTTTAAATAGCCATGGATGCTTACTGTTTTCAAGTTTTGTTGATTGTGCACGTGGTACGTGATTGTTTGCTACGGATTGAGATTGGTCGCTACTTTACCCCTTAGGGCTGTGTTTTATCACCCATCTAGGTTGTTGTTCTTTGCTTTCATTGGATAAGACTTTATGTCCCCAAATTATTTGTACTCCTTTATTTATTTAAATATACTTATGCATCTCACATGTCTAAGAATTATAAATAAATAAATTAGTTGTATATACAAAATGGTAAGACCCTGTTACAATATGATGAGTAAAGGAACAACCAAACACGTTCTAATTCTTCCAATCACTTTGAAAGTCACATGACCGATATTGCAACCAAATTACAACCCGAAGCACTAGGAATTTCAATCATCAGAACCTATACATTTTAATGAATGTAAAATCCATTGGCCGAATTGAAATTAGTTCAAAACACCTCTTTTTAATAAATTATCCTTCGTTGGAACCTTGATTAGTAGTAACCATCATACCGAAAAAGACACCTTCAACAAAACTAATATGTTCCATATACCCCTGCAATTTTTCTAAGGTCTTCATTCGCTGGTTCCTCCATTATTGATGCATAAGCTTCTTTAACTAAATATGTGCTTCCTTACCAAAATCACTTATCCATAATCTAAGGTCTTCATTCGCCAGTTCCTCCATTATTGATGCATAAGCTTCTTTAACTAAATATGTGCTTCCTTACCAAAATCACTTATCCATAATACTTGCTCTCAAGTTTATTCCATGAGTTTTTCCTTAAATTTCCTTCTCCATCGAGAATTTTGTTCCTACTATTTTTTTTCCAGACAAGTAGTCTAATGGTTAGAATTCAGGTGAATAAATGGGTTGTACGGGGTTGAAACCCTGGCCCCTGCATATTATAATATAATGAATTGTCCTTACCAATTGAGCTATGTTCGTGGCAACATTTCTACCACTCTTTATCTTGCACCTATGAAGTACGAACACGATATGATACACATCTGATAGGACGATACGTCAGTCATCGAAAAATATAAGATACGATGCATTTAAGATATGTATATCAAAATTAAAATAAAGTTGTAAACATTAGTTGAAAAATTTAAACTAAAACCGAAACACAAATTCAAGATATGTGGTGAATTTCAAACTAAACTCAAAACTTTGGATGATTGAAATAAAATGGATATAACGAATCATTGTCTTACGTACATAAACCACACTTATATGTCCGTGCACAATCTTTAGCACATTAATAAATATCAAAACGAAACTAAGATATTGGAATCGTATCAATGTCATATCCTCCTTCACCATGATAAGTACATAGAACGGCTTCTGAAATTGGTTCATCAAAATTTGGTTCACCCATATAATTGCGGCATATCACATGCACAACCATGAATTCAATTTGCACAGTAAAAAAATTATGAGAAAAAATAAATAAATCTTGAAGAATTCTAATAAATTAAGTGAGTGCATCAAAATTTATATACATCAGTTAAAGTAGAGAGAGGAGGTAATTAAAGTTAGAGATTAGTGATTAAGGAGGGGATAACTGAAAACTGAACTATCATTAGACGTATCTGAGGTGTGTTTAGGGTTTAGGGGCGTGTTGACGGCATATCACAGTGTGTCAACAACGTATCGAAATCTTTTATTTTATTTTTTGCAAATGTTATAAGCACATTATTACACCACTTAGATTAAAATATTGAAACTATATTTATACTGATGCAAGCATGTAATAATTCCTTGATTTATTAAATAATTCTACTAGATATTATTACACTGCTTGTTCATGAAAAATGCATTATTCATGCAGCTTGTGGTTCTATTTGAACTTTTCCCCATTTATCAAATCATTGAACTATATACTTATGTTTCTTTTGGTGGACTGTGTTTCCCAATAACAAAGGTACACATAATAGATATGTGATTGAATTGAATTGAATTTTTTGTTGTTGCTAATTTCCTAGTGTTGAAATTGCATGAGTAATGAATGTCTACGAGTGTAGACGTAAAGATTGATGGCTAACTATAGTTTCCTTGAATTTGATGGTTGCAAATAAGGTTCATTTAGCAATGTGTGGCAGCAGCTATGCTGAAGTTATGATACTCAACTCAAATCTTAAAGATGTGACCCGTTTCATAAACTTAGATATGTTTTTTTTTTTTTATTTGAAAACTCGGTATCCGATCCAAGGATCGACTAATCCGGGGGAACCAATCCCACCGGCGGGGGCCCGTTTGAAAACTTAGTTATGTTTTCACTACAAGAAAATATGTGATTTGCTATGACCATATTTTCAAAGCTTATTCTTAGCAAACGAGTTTAGCTAGAGATATGCTATGGAATACCTATTGAATCGGTCGTATCATGGATTGAGAGACAAATTTGTTAAGGGAATATTTCGTAGTAAATCCGTAGCTAAAAGAAAAAAAATCCTAGCAAATATTTAGTTAATTTATAGCAAATACGTATTGAATATTTATTTTCTATAGTAACATTAGTATGACATATCTTAAAAATTTCACAACAAATCATAACAACATACCTTGGACTTATCGTAGCAATTTCACAGCAAGTCCATAGCAACATAACTAGGACTTACGGTAGCAATTTCACAGCAAATCCATAGCAACATAAGTATGACTTGTCATTGCCATTTTTCAACAAATCCACAGCAACATGACTAAAATTTATCGTAGCAATTCTTCAACAAATCTACAACTATAATTTAACTAATTTGTGACTATATCTTGGCAATTTAGAGGTTTTCTACGGTTTTTTAAGAAATAATAATGGTATAATTTATTACTATATTATTTCACTAATTTATTACTAAATAATCATGTATGAGGTCATACAAGATATTCTTTGTATATTAGAACAACAATTCAGCTTATAAAATAGATTCTTCAAAATAGAACCATAATCCAGTTTGTGATGAATGAAACCCATTAATTTGGTCTAGTAATTAATATTACACTTTAGGCTTATAAAACTACCTGTAAATCAAACTATGTATTAAGAGAGAAACTTCAGTTGAAGGTACCAAAAAGAAATTCAAAATGAGATATTGCAATATATAGATCACAATGATCCAATACCTCTAAATTTTTTTTATCTTAACACATAATAAAGAAAGATGTGGTCTTGACATCTATTGCTTAATTTCAGCTTTCTTTTTCTGCCACAAGCGATCAAGTCCATTGTCAACATCTTCCTGAAAATAAAAAGGACAGAACATGAAATTATGTCCATAAGAAATGAAATAAAAGAAATCACAGATAATAGGTATTAGCTATTATTAGTTGTATACTATTAGTTCAAATATACACCGAATTCCTGTCAATTCTATCTGCTATTTTTTTCCCTTCTTTGTTCAGTTTTGGCAACAAGTATTGCAAGGCTTGAAGAAAAACCAAATTAATAAGTGGTAAATCTATATATGGGGTATAAAATACAATCTAAACTAATAAAATCCCCACAGAAAGAAATACAGGACAATTAAAACGATACCAAAAACAAATAAAAAAATAAAACCAAATTCTACCCAAAAAAAGAGCTTTATATATAAAAGGGTAAATTACCAATAAGAGAAACAGAATCCACCATCTTAATTAATGATCTATTTCGATTAATAAGAGACAGTACCATTTGCATGTCGATAAGTCGTTATCCATAATATATAATTTACCTACCTCAAATGACAGAAGAAGTCATTGCTTTATTTACCGCTTTATGGATAGCTTCTTCTGTCGTAGCCGAAATGCCGAAAGGACCAATGCTCCATACATGTTCTTTCCCACACAGTTCTTGCCATATTACAATCATTCTGATAGTTACCCTACATCGTTAAAGTATATCATATAAGCATAATATAAATCTAAAAAAAAATTACTTATTGATTTTGAATTTCTTATTTTATAATTATTTTTGTTGCAGCCAAAATTTAACCGTCGCAGTTAACGCGTTTTTTTGTTGTTGTGGTTGTGTGTGTAACATTATTTCGAAACTCTTGCCAAATATATTCAATTACGTCAACCACAATGGGTATCTCCATACACCATTTTCCAACTTATAAATCTAGTACGTATTCTATTATGTAAATCTCAAAAGCTTTGTCCTTCTATGTATGTCTAAATTAAACATACTATTACGAAACTATTAATTAGCTAATAAATATATGGATTTTCCCTCTTCAAAAAAAAGAAGTTAAGCACTTAAACCCATTAACAGTTCCTACCTGATACCATTGATTCACTACTAAAAATATCATCATCATCATCATAGACTAATCACAAAACATGACTAATTTTAAAACATCAAACCCATAATTCAGCGTTACCGCTATTAAAATTAATAATCAATATACTTCTCACCAAGTTACATTCTCCAAATAAATCTAAAAATTGTCTTTCACTCTATTTTCTTTCCCTTCCTCTTCGTCAATTTCATGGAGATCAACTAACTAATTATATATTCTCTTCTTCAAATATATCAAGCTTGATTTGTAGTAATTAGTAAGACATGGCTGCAACAAGCGAAAACGCGAACATTACCGGTGTTACACCAAACGGAACGATATGGGTATGCGAGCACATGATCAAGTATGAAAGATCAAAAGGAATTTTCTTTCATGATAACCCATTTAGATACACATTGCCAGTGCTATTTCTGCAAACCTCCTTAGTTTCTTTCTTGACCACAATTTTACAAATCCTACTTGAACCACTTGGGGAGAGCAGCTTCGTTCCACAAACGCTGGTAATATATTTAATATTTTCTAGCTTCTTCTCTCATTCTTCTCTTCATTGGTCATTGATGTATCAAGTTATTAAGTGAATACATTGAAATTACATGTTGATCAAATGAGAATAACAAACATTTCCAAATGATTATTGAAATTGAAAAACAAATACTCAGGTCCATTAATGCTTTAACATCATTCAATTTAGTCTCTGAAGTAATGAAATAAATATTTCTTTCACTGTTGAGATATTTTATGAAGAAGCATAATACATTTCCTATTCCATTGTTTGAATAATGAACATAATGGAATGGATATCGATTTTTTTACTTTTATATTTAAATAAACATACTTAATATGTAATAAATTATTCATATTTATATTAGTAAAAAAAATTTTTTTTTAACAAATAGTAAAAAAAAACTTATCCACAAAATTAAATGATATTTAATATTTTACATAAATATTATCCTTAAATCATATAAATAGAAACATGACAAGAATCTATACAACATTAGAATATATTAATTCTTATGAAATTGTTTATATGAGTTTTATGACGGTATGGAACAAATTTCTCATTCTACTATTTGAAAAGTGAACGAAATTTTTAGGAGTACTTCCAAATATATTTCACCTAAACATGATAAAACTGATGATTTGATAACAACATATTTGTATATTATTAACATTAAGATTAAGATATAAAACATGCTAATTAATTCTTTTGTTTTTGAAATGTATTTAGGCTGGCTTGGTACTAGGACCATCAGTTTTCGGGCAAAGTGAGCTCATAAAAAAATGGATATTTCCACCAAAAACATTCTACATAAGCCAGACAATCTCATATTTTGGGATCATGATATTCTTGTTCTTAATTGGAGTAAATATCGATCTAAGTCTTGTTACAAGATCAGGGAAAAAAGCTTGGGCAATTGGAATATTTTCATTTTTTGTACCACTAACAATGAGCAATTTAATCGCACTTCTTCTAAGAAAACTAGTAATAACCCCTGACCAAATTCTCTACAAGTCCATATTTGCCCTCTCATTTATCTTTTCAACTGGTTCATTCCACACCACCGCAATCCACTTAGCCGATTTAAAGCTATTAAACTCAGAAATGGGTCGAATAGCGATATCTGCATCCATGGTTGGTGGAGCCTTTTCGTTATTGTGGGTTACTGCTAAACTCACGGAAAAACAATCGAGTTTAGCTTTAAAGAAAGACCGTTCTTTTACTTGGATGGGAATTTCTTTTCTTGTTATGGTTATTATCATACTGTGTGTTCTTAGGCCTATAATGTTTTGGATGATAAGAAAAACACCTGAAGGAAAACCAATCAAAGAATCATACATATTTTCGGTGTTTTTAATGATATTGGGCTGCGCATTATTTAGTGAGGTTATTGGAGAACATTATATGATTGGTCCTATAATTTTAGGTATGGCTGTACCTGATGGGCCTCCATTAGGATCAGCATTGACTGAAAGGTTGGATGCAATTGTGTCAGCGGTTTTCTTGCCAGTGTATTTTCTTTTCAGTGGTGCTCAATTCAATATTTTTCTAATTGATACTCGTAGCTTTGTAATAGTGCAAATTGTTGCTTTATTTGCATCTTTGGGGAAGGTTGCTGGAACTATGTTGCCTTCAATTTATTGGAAGATGCCAGTTACTGATGTTTTATCTTTAGGACTGCTCATGAGTGCTCAAGGGATCACACAATTGATTTACTTGCAGACTGCTCTATATCTTCATGTAAGAATCAATACAACCTTCTTCTAATTTTCAATCATGTATCTGGTCTGGTTATGTTGCATAAAGAGAAAAATGAGGAATAAACAATTTAGTTGCTAATGTATCATTATTTCTCCAATTTAATTTGAGAAATATATAAATATCATAAGTCTAAATTATCATTATTTTTCACGAAGTGTCATATTCATTAATGACGTGAAATTATATTTGGTGATGTGACATTGCTAATATGGATCATTAACTTTGTTGCAATTTTTCTTCCATACTAATTGATCATATGTAAATATATTTTTCTGAAATTCACAATATTTAGTTCAAATCAACAATGTCGCACCATCAAACGTAATCCTACATTACTAATGAAAAAATTACTGAGAATGAGTGACAAAATTTACGGTTTATTCGAAAATAATGATACTTTAATGAGTGCAATGATGTTAATCAATAATAGTTACATATTTGAATGTGAATATATGTGATTTGTTGCAGCTTATAGATGAAGAATCATATGGTATTGGGTTGATAGCTTTAATATGGATAACAGCAGCCACAACACCCATTGTGAAATTCCTATATGATCCATCTAAGAGGTACTTATCCTTAAATAGGAGAAGAACCATTGAACAATCAACTTCAGATAGCGAACTACGTCTCATGGCATGTATACATAGTCAAGAAAACACACCATCCATTATTAATCTTCTTGAAATGTCAAACCCTTCATTGAAAAATCCTATTTGTTTCTACGTCCTACATCTTATTCAACTTAGAGGAAGGGTAACACCAGTTTTCATAGATCATCAACCAACATGCAACAAGGAGAATCCACCGCACTCGGCGAGTTATTCACAACACATAATAAATGCGTTTAGATCGTATGAGCAACAAAATTCGAACAATGTGGTTGTAAAACTCTTCACATCGATTTCTCCTTATGAGACGATGCATGATGAGATATGTATGCAAGTTGCTGAGAAGAGAGTTTGTTTGTTGATTGTTCCTTTTCATAGACAGTTGATTCCAAATGGGATTTCAGAGTCAGCAGCCCCGATTCGCGCATTAAATCGTCATCTTCTCAGAAAAGCACCTTGTTCTGTTGGGATTTTAATCGAACGCGGCACTTTGAGTAGGAATAATCCTCTAACTAGTGTTTCATTTTTTAGTGTTGGAATTATTTTTATAGAAGGTGTGGATGATCGTGAAGCGTTAGCATATGCGATGCGAATGGCGCATCACCCGAACGCAAGGATCACCTTGGTTCGAATAATGGAGCCTCGAAAGAAAAATAGGAACTTGACCAACAGGGATCCGGACGGCGACTTGATTCATAGGTTTAAAGTGGATTGTATCAAAATTAAACGTCATGATTATAAAGAGGAAATAGCAAAAGATAGTGTAGAAATGGTAAATGTTATAAGGTCACTTGAAGGCTGTTTTGATTTGATTTTGGTTGGTAGAAGACATACAAGTAAGTCAAATTTGTTTAGTGGATTGTCTGAATGGAATGAGTATCCAGAACTTGGTCCTATAGGAGACATGTTAGTGGCTTCAGATTCTACTTTTGATGGTTCTGTTTTGGTGGTTCAGCAACAAAAGAAGTCAGGGGTTGGTTATCATGACTTAAATCTAGATTCTGGTATCATCAAAACAAAGCAAGAACATGTAACCATTGTGGATGTACCTCAAGATAGAAAGGTTTGGCCAATTATTTGATCAACTATGTTGTTTAGACGCACAAATACATTAATATATGGTGTTTAACATTGTATATACTAGGGACATAAAATAGGGAGGAAAAAAATACTAAGGATATGTACATCAGACATTTTTTTTAGGGAATGTACATTAGTCATCATGTATAGTTGAATTTTATTTTTCATGCTAATTATTTTAATACCTAGTTGATAAGGATAAGATGAGAACACGCTGTTTTAATAAATACCTTCTTGGACATGTTCTAATTGATTTCTCTACTTGATCCAAACAGAAATTTGTATTGGGAGGCTAATAAACCTAATCGGTTCATTAGATTTAAATAGAGGAGATGGAAATATGTCTTTCTATAACATCAAATTTGATTCAATCTACACCGATCAATTACAGCTGAATGGTTGCTAAATAAATAAATTAAATGCATATAAAATAGAAAATTGTTGTTGCACATTTGGTTTGACTGAGAAACACATGTAAAAGACGGAAATGCCCCTCGGTAGTTAACTGTCGAGGAATGCAAAAACCGGCTGCAGTTAACTACCGAGGAATCGGTAGTTAACTGCCGATGCGTGTTGAACATAAACAGAAACACAAACACAAACATATCAGTTTCAAAACTTCTCCCAACTTCTCTCAACAGTTACAACAGACATTTGAAACGATTTCGAAAATTTAGTATATTAAATTGTTACCCGAAAAATCCATAACTAAAATTATTAAAAGATTGGTGTGAGAGAGATACCTGGAGAAAGAATCACAGGCGAAAGAGCTTTTTTTATGAAAAAACGCTATCTAAAGCCTCTGTGTTTTGATTTATAACACTTTAGTGTTAAAAATGCTATTAATTGGGCGCTATATTTTCCACTTTTGTAGTAGTGATTTGTTTTTTTATTTATTTTATAAACACACTCAAAAAGTATACAGTGACCACTTTTTTAAGCAGTGTAACCATTTATTTAAATGGTTAGTATATTGAAATGAAATAGATTAAACTAGAATAGAACAATAAGATCATGTGATAAGAGAGATGTTAGGGACAATCACTTATCAAATGCTTAGGGGGTTAGTGTAATAGCATGGGCATAAAAGGCCCAACATAAAGGCCCATCAAGAACAAGGCAAGAAGGATAAGATGAGAACACGTTGTTCAATATAATCACATGGTGCAATACATGGTTCAATATAATCACATGTGTCAGTGTTGTTTTGGTGTCAAACACTTACACGTGTTAGACATCGGACACGCTTTTGATCAAAAGAGTTAGTGTGGTGCTACAAAGTGTTTTAGGAGTATGGATAAAGAAGTATGTTTATTGCTTATGTAATCTATTCTGAGCATTTGTTACTCTATGTATCTAGGATTTAAGTCACTTATATTACTTGGCATTATAGTACGTTGCCCATTGACTGCTTGGAGGGTTTGATTTATTATGTTCGTGAGAGAAGTGCAACCAGAGACATTTTCTTATAACTGGGTGGAGTGCATTTCCGAACAAGAATAAGCTTGTGTGCGATGATGCTTCATATTGTGTAGTTTCTTATGTATTGTAACCTGAATTCTTTATTTTCAATAATTGGAATGCACGAAGTTGTGTGTTCTGTATGCATCCGAGCTCCCCGAAATCCCTTGTTCTTTCCTTGTGTTACCAATTGCCCATGCTCATTATCCCTTATTCTATCTTGGAGTTAGTGGTACAAAACAAAAAAACACTGCATTACATTTAAAGTAGTAACCATGAAAATCTTCAGCTTATTGCTAGTTACTGGGCTGAGTTTTTACTAGTTATTGGACAGAGTTAAACCTCTGAGTTATTTTTATTGTTTCTTAGTGTTGTACGGTGGCTTGACATGGAAAAATAGTTGACCAAGAGGAAGTCCTTGTTGATCAGTAAATACCAAAGAATTTGAGTGTTATGGTTCTGACTATTGTAATTTACTAGCTTTTCTTGCTGTTTGTAACTGATATAGAGATTTTTGTAATATTTTGGAGTATGCTTGAATAAGATCTTTGTAACCGGCTTGGTGTTTCATTCCCTATGGCTAGAGATAATGTCATCAAGCTAAACATATTTGGTTTATGGAATTGTTGAGAATATTTGCTTCGCTGGTAAAATTTTACAAAATCAAAGTTAGATGGTCACACATGCCAATTGTCAACTATGTGGAAAACACATACATACTGTAGAGGGTTAATGCTAAGGGTGGACGCTTTGTGGCTTGCAATGAATGTGTCTTTCAACTTAATTTGTAGAAACTCTTATGAGTGAGTGTTGTTATTGTTGAACAAGAGTTTAACGTGATCCTTGTTGCTCTGTTCAGCTCAACATAGGTGTTTGATTTGATCATGGAATATAACAATGTGAGATCCTTCCTCTGTTCAGAAAGTGGCAACACTTAAATCAATAGGATTTTGTTGTTTGCTTCATCTTTAGTAAAGGTAAATTCTGCTCCATCTTTATATCTCAATTTTTTAGTGATTGTTGGATTTGGTTCAATCATTTATACCCCAAATTTACTTTTATTTTGTTTTTGTTCTCACATTCCTTCTATTGCTAGGTTTAGTTAGGTTATCTTATTTAAGTGTAATGTTATCCAAAATAGTTGATCTAAATTTTGATCAAAATGTAGTATTTTGATTTGCTAGGATCATGTAAAAACACTTATGTAATTTCTAGATTCAATGTGGTGGATTGAGTACAAAAACTCCTATAGATAATCCACTTTTTTCTAATCTATTTCAAATAGTAACATTTTTTTGGTAGATTCATAATTTTTTAGCCTAGACAATTTAGCGACACTTTTTACAACTTCTTAAAAATTATAAATGTAACATTTTTTAGTGTTACCGGTGATACAAAAAGTGTTACAATAATGTAACATTTTGCGACATTTTTTGAATGTTACAGATAATACTATAAAATGTAACTAAAGCTCTTTAGTAACACGGGCTTTACCTAACAGTTGTACATATGTTACTGATTTTAATAAGCAACATTGTTCTTGTTTTAGTAACAATTTTCAAGTGTTACTAGATATCAATTATGTTGTAGTTCTTGGACATTTTCTAATTGAGTTCTGTACTTGCTCTATATAGAAAATTTGTATTTGGGAGTGGGAGGCTAATCAACCTAATTGTTTCATTATGAAGAGTAATGGAACAACCCAATACATTTTCTAACTCCCAGAGTTTCTATTATATAACGATCTTCAACCGCAATACTTGCTCTAAGCTCTTAGGTAATTACTATTTCATAAGTTTTTCCTCTAATTTCCTTTTCCAAAACAATTTCCTCTTGGAATAAATTCCTTTTCCATCTAAAATTTCATTTCTTGTACTCTCTTTTGTCTTGCACTATGTCTCTAACAAAAATAGCTTTATCTTCTGATAAGAAAATAACTCTGCTACTTAATCCTAAGGGGCATACCCTAAAACCAAGGGTCAACTAAAAGGAGAAAATATCAATGGCAATCAACAACTAAACAACCAGAAGTAACAAAGACATATCACGATCTAATCTTGCAATTAAGTGTAAATCAAAACCACAATCGAACTAAATAACTACAAGATAAAGAGAGTAGAGAGTATTGGTACAACAATGATCTACATCTTGGGATGAGAACATATCTCCAATCCACGCTATCAATGAGTCACATTGCAAATTAATACAAATGTTAAAACTTATAAAATTAAATAGCTCAATATTGCAACTATTATCTCAAAAAGCACAAAAAGTATAGATCAAAAGGTCTTTCTGTTGGAGTAAGCCCTAATAGCCAATCTATATTGATTGGGTTTGACTTTGTATCATGATATTGATATAAATATATATTGTGAATATATAAATAATAATGCATTTCTTTATTGATTTTGTTTTGTTTCAAAATAATAAAGTCCCTATAATAGTTAGTCTGTTTAATGGAACATTAAGTATAACTTAATTGTGAGACCCCGTTAAACATAAGGAAACTATTCTTAAAGTATCCGTAGTCAAGCTTTATTGAGATGTGGGATATCATTAAAGCATAGAGACTATTATGTGGATAGACTGATGATCATATCTCACAGATCATGGATAAAGAGTTATCAAGTCTACACATAGATATAAATATTAGGAGTAATATTTATATTGAATTGACCCACCATGAGAATACTACATAGTAAAAGTTATGAAAAATGTCATAAAATATTCTCATAGTGATAGTGGTGTATTCCATCCTTTGACCTGAAACCACTATGTACCCTAGATGTTGGAGTCGAGTGCTTTGTCACCATTCAAACGTTGTCTGTGACAAGATGACTATAAAGTTGGTTGGTGGGTACTCCACGAATCATGATGAGGGACATGAGTGACCTAGATGGAATTTGCCCCTCCTACATAACGGGAGAAATGTCTATGGGCCCAATATGGAACTGGACAAGGATGACATACTATGCCTTGTGTTCAATATAGACATGAGGGCAAAAGGGTAATTATACACACAAACATTATCATGGAAAAGGTTTCGTCAGATGACATGACATTCTCGTCACTTGGGTAGCAGTGATGTGTTGCTAGATACCGCTCACTGTTTATAATATTAAATATGTGATTTAATATTATTGCCAACGTTACGGGAACCTATAGGGTCACACACAAAGGATAGATAGATGAGAAAAATAAATAAGTAAAACTTATTTATAAAATAATAAGTGAGACTTATTTATAAAATAATATGTAGGACTTATTAGTAATTAAATAATTAAATATGATTTATTATTTAATTTACGAAAAATAGAGAAACGCGGTCCACCGTAAAGTACAGTGTACTTAAGTGTTTGGTTTCCTGAGCACACAAGTGGTTCTATAAATAGAACCCTTGTGTTGAAGCATTACTGACTGTTGGTTGAAATACTTAACCTAATTCTAAAAGTTAGAAACCCTAGCCGCTGCTCTCTAAACTTAATCTCTCTGAATCTCCGTTGGAATTGGCTAGCACCGGTCATCGGAGAAGTTCTGTTCGTGTGGACTGAGTAGAGGCATCGCTGCTTTGCTTTGCTCGTGATCAGAAATAATTCTGCTACAAAGGTTCTGCGCTTCAAGAGGTAAACACATAATCCTTAAAGTGTTTAAGAATGTGTTCTCGTTGATTTGTGATTAATGATTTAATCAAGATCCATTCTCATGGGATTTCTTCCGCTGAGAGGATTAAAATCTTGAAAAACCCCTTTTAAAATCCCTTGCGCAAGGAGGGTTGGTTTAGTGATCATGTTAGTCATATTGCGGGAAATGGGAAACTTACCCTTTTTTGGTCGGATGTGTGGGTCGGTGGTGTGTCATTTTAGGGACATGTTTAACATATTGTTTGACCCGTCGGAGCTAAAAGAGGTGTCCATGTTTGACATGTGTCAGTTAGGGTGGGGTGGGGAGGGATGGTGAGGCATGGAAGTGGAGGTGGAGGTTGTTCGCGTGGGAAGGGGAGTTGGTGGGGGATCTTACATTATTACTTCAAAATGTGACTTTGCAGGTTGATAAAGAGGATAGATGGCTAAGGAAATTGGAATCATCTAATGCATTTTCGGTTCGTAATGCTTATAATTTTCTAACTATTCAACACCAAGATGCCGCTTCGGTGGCTGCAAAGTCGCTTTGACATAAGGATATCCCTCTAAAGGTAGTGCTTTTTTCTTGGTGACTGTTCCCTGATAGGTTGCCAACAAAGGATAATTTGCTTCGCTGTGGAGTTATAGATAATGATTCGCGGCTGTGTGCTGGTGGTTGCGGTTCTTTGGAAACTTCCTCTCATTTATTTTTACATTGTTGTTGTTTTAGGTCAGTTTGGCACTTTATTCATCGGTGGCTTGGTATTTCGTCGGTTCTCCCTGTTTGTGCAGCGGATCATTTAACAAGTTCAGCCATGTTAGTGGTGGCTCTAATTAGGTGCGACAATCATTTCTGCATCTGATTTGGTTTGCTAGTGTGTGAGGAATTTAGAAAGAAAGAAATAATAGGATATTTAATGGTAAAGAATGCTCGATATTGTAGTCACTTTCCTTCATGTGGTTGAAGGCGAAATTTGTTTCTCTTCCCTTGACACGCCTTGTGCTAGGAAGAACATTATATTTCATTTTAGCCTCCTCAAAAAAAGGAACCAATACAATGAAAAAATATAAGAGACCAAATTATATATCATTTGTCAGTTAAGGGACTAAAATGAAAGGAAAAAGACTTAAGGATCAAAGGGAAATATAACAATAACTTAAAAGGACAAAAAAAATTATTTAACATATATTAAATTACTTAACTTTAAAATAAATCGAAACAATTTTTTATATATAAAAAAATTATATATAGCGGTCACCTTTAATTATTATTATTCATGACTCCGCCGTTGATTGTAAGTTGAATAAACATTGATTAATTGCGACAAAATTATAGAATTTGTCTTTTAACTTAACTTTAGGTAACATTTTCGTTCTTTATCGTTTTTTTTTTTCCTTTAGTCCTTTATGTTATAAAATATCATTAAAGTTATCTTTCTTTTTTTTATCAAAAATAAAAAATTACAAAATCTAAAAAGAAATTCTTCAAAAACTCATAAAGAAACCTAAACTTTAATCATACAAATTAAGATATGTTGGTGATTTCCAAAATAATGGAATCACTTTAGATCAAAAGTTGTAATTTTTCACCAAGATTTGTAACTCTTCATGGGAATCTTTCATATTTCTTGGAACCTTTGACAAATAGCTGCTTAATGAATCTTTGCATTGATTCAAGTGTATATGATTATAACATTTGGCAAATGAGTGCTTAATGAACCTTAGCATTGATTCAAGTGTGTATGATCATATCCTTTGGCAAAAGGGTGCTTAATGAATCACAACATTGATTCAAGTCAAATGGGTGCTTTCTCTCATGTGAAGGGTCATATAATGCACTATAAATGCTTGGCATTTTGACAGAAAACAGAAACCAGAATTTTGTTGCATTAACAACATAATTCTCCCTCATTATCTTACTCAAAATCAGCTATCAATTCTCTAATGCATGAGTGAATTGCTGGAACCATAAATCTGTAAAATACTGTTAGGAGATACGCTTGATGTGGTTGTGCAATACACGTCAAGGAACTCATAGTATCCTGAAGGGGATTCACCAATCACTCCTATTGCATCCAATATACAGTTATTGGTGGGGCGAATCGAACCTAAAGGTTCGTGTGGCAACCCCACGCGCTTTGAGTTTTACATGCATAACCATTAAACTTTTCAGGTTTCAAGTGCTGCAACATCTTCTCAACAATTATTAAGATATACAACAATCTTTGGAATTTATGTGTACACTTCATTATATTCATCTTCATTATCTTCTTGGTCAAGTTATTGCAGCAGACATCCAACACAAGTTACAACAAGATAATCATATTTCGTTGAAAAAATCTCACAAAAAATTATAAAATATTGTCATTTTATAACATAAAGGATTAAATTGGAATAAAAAAATAAAGAACGAAAGTGTTACTACTTAAAATTAAGTTAAAAGACGAATTGTATAATTTTGCCATTAATTTTGTATGAAAGATAAACCTTTCTTAATTAAATTTAATCAATGTGTATGTTGTGTTTGAGTGTAGATACATACCCTCTTTGATCATGATTATAACTAAAATTTCATTATTCGGATTCGTTGACTTAATTACTAATGTATTTATTCTATATTATAGATTAGACAAATCAGTTAATTAATAAATCAAAAAAATAATATTTCTTTTTTTTTTTTGAACGAAGAATAATATTTCTTTATAATAGTGAAATTTGGGATACAATATCTATTTTCAATCTCCAAGAATGAGTTGTGCGCATGTTTTAAGAGATTCAGGCAAGTTTAACTCCTAGATTAGATTTGGCTAATGAACCCCGTCCGTGAACTTAGCGTCTTGATTTGTGTTGTATTGTCCTCTAACCTAATGCAGCGCAAGGCTCAATGCTACTTACTCCCCTCCTTGGATCTCCCTCTTTGTCATTTCTTATTGCATTAACTATTATCATCAATTTTACTAACTTTTTTAATACTTCCATATATCCGATTCCTTTTACTGTATAAAAAAAAAAAATGCTAACATATTATAACCAAGATAAATATTTTTTTCATAAGTTAAATTAGCCCACTTAAATTGACACTGGAGAGAATCAAACCTGAGACCTCGAGGAGGAGCATATTCTCAGGTCTCAAGTCAATACCACCAGGACAACCCAAGTGGGATAAAATACAAATAAATATTAATTATTGTAATTGTTTTAATGACTTTACAAATAGGGTTTGTCTAACGTGTGCAATATTGTATATGTTAAAAAAACTAAAAATAATAACTTTTTATTGAAAACAATAATTATTTATTAAAAAATTATATATTTAATATAAAATGTACAAGCTATAATACAAAATTACTATTTTAAACTTTTTAACATGTGCAAATTTGCACATAATAGAAAAACTTGTATACCTTCATAAAAATTCCTAAAGTATTAGATATACCTACCACTCAGTGCGTCCTAAATTATAAAACGTTTTAGAGATTTCAAATTACAGAATTGTCCTTAATAAATATTGTATGAGAAAGATAAATTACAGAATTGAGAGTAATAAATATTTAATGATGTAATATAAAAAAAAGTAATGCTACATTGATTGTAAAACAATTTATAATTTGAGATAAAAAAAATTTCAAAACGACTTATAATTTGGGACGGATGAAGTATTTGTTTAAATTCCTTAAGGGTTATCTCGTGTTTGACATAGGTTTAGGACTTTAGAGTGTGCATTAATTATAAAATTTCTTCTATGTTCATATATTGTTGTCTATTTTACTAGTTTAACAAAAAATCTCAATCGCTCTGATCACATTTATAAATAATAATAACTTTTTAAAATTAATCAAATAATTGATGTATCTGAACTATATATTATAGTCTACATATATAAGTTATTCAATAATAAATATTAAAAAGGAATATTTGTTTATAAGTGTATCCGGAAGAAGTATATCCTATAGTGGATGCATTAACAAATGTTTAGGGTAAACTTAAAAAAAAAAAAAAAAACTAGACTCTAACCCGTGTGATGCACGGGTTTTGTAGAATTTCCTATATAAATATCATATTGATTATGCATTCAATACTATGCTATAAAATGACTGCAAAAAACAACAAA
>Ga0228710_1006446_pt1 | contig 17767 bp, 6 predicted proteins | sample MedpolnodulmetaG_FD_177995 | JGI IMG/M metagenome (GOLD analysis project Ga0228710, IMG submission 177995) | Root nodule microbial communities from Medicago polymorpha collected in Santa Monica, California, United States - pink nodules | ecosystem: Host-associated > Plants > Roots > Nodule...
CCTTAAAAGGCTTCAAAATGGTAGTTTCAACATAGTGAAGAAACTTTGGATAATCCTTACAAGCATCTTGGAATTCCAATAGATTACCCGCATATAACTCTTGAGTAGGAGATTCAACCAATTTTTCTCATGCATCAAATATGGTATCAACTAACTTATTATGCTTCTCCTCATCGACAATCTTCTTTTGCCCATCCACCACAACAACATTTTGTTTAACTTTACAATCGGTGATGATTCTTGATCTAACATTTTTGCCAACATGGAAATAACAAAGTATTGCACTACTATCGGGGAGAACATTTGATACAACATTCATCATACTCGTATCCCTGTCGGTCACTACCACCTTAGGCATATCACTATTTGGTCCAAGAAGTTTAAGCAACATTTGCAAAGCCCAAGTAAAGTTATCCTCCTTCTCTGACGTCATAAATGCAAAACCAACCGAATATGTCAAATAGGTTGAGGTAACTCCAACTATTTCAAACAATGGCATCCTATACAAGTTGGTTTTGTACGTGGAATCCATTATCAAAACTATCGGAAAATTGTTAAACAACTTTACCGATGTTGGATGAGTCCAAAATATGTCTTGAACAATTTGACTTTCCTTCTTTTCTCTTACGTAATAAACATATCCATTCTCTTCAGACTTTGAGATTAGAAATTGCATCTCCGTCAAGTCACCCCTTTTTGCATTTTTGAATTTATGACGTTCATTGTAGATTTACTTGATATTTGTCATGGACTCTTTCCTTTTCTTCTTCAAATTTGTCAAAATATTTTTTTGTTTCACCAAAGAATCGGTCAAGTCATGTACAATCTTCTTGTCGTCCTCCATTAATCTTCCGGCAAGAAGGTGTCCTGCTACATACGGCACCATCTCATGGTTGTGAACACCATTAAGAATAGCCAATTTCCAAGCATTGTCTTCCCTGACGACATATCCACGCACCTTGAACAAACACCTACATTTTCTTGATCCCGTTGCTTCATACTTCACTTTTCTCTTCGGTACTTTGTGCTCGCCGCTCCGTTCACAAACCAACTCCAACATAGCATTTCTACCTTCACAAGATCTTCTAATGATAACCATAAATCCAGCCCTATTTGCTTGTGGACGGACCCAACCGAGCAATTCGTCTTTATCTTTCCATGTGTCTTGGGTCGAAAAGAAATGAGCCGTGTCCACTTCGTTGTCACGAAGTTTCCAGCATCGGAATTGACGCTTGAAGCCTCAACTTTAACGGAAGCTTCAACCTTCACGGAAGCTTCGACCTTAATGGGAGCTTCAACCTTAATGGAATCGACAACTCTAGGTTTTCGATCACCCGAATCATCACCTGCATTCTCAACCTTATCTATAAAAAAAACAACATATATTTCTAAACTAATTAATAAACATGTATCTAATATCATATAATAACATAAACAAACAAAAAAAAAGAAAAGAAAAAAAAAATTGGAATTTTTATTTTTTAGGCAGTAGCACTCCCATTGGAGAAATTTGGAAAAATTCTAAGTGTCTAGCGGCAGTTAACAGCCGCTAGAGTTCGTGACAGACCAAAAAAAAAAACTGCAAAACCCAATCAAATGCAAACATCTTAAAACTTGCAATACTTGTTTTTTGATGCATATTGTGTGTAGAAACGTCCTAGTAATCGATCAGCAATGATTTGGAACCAAGATTTTGACAAAGGATTTTTGAAATAAGGATTTTTTGAGGTATGGTAATGGTGTGGTGAGGTGATGAATGAATAGGACCTAGGGTTTTCTGATTTTTGGGGAAAAAAAAGCAACAATAGTTAACTACCACTGGCACCAGCGGCTGTTAACTGTCGGCGATTTTCCCAACGATAGTTAACTACCGCTAGGGGCCCTAACGTAAATTACTTGTGTCAATGTGAAGTTTTTTATGTCAAAAAAGCAAATTTCTTAATTCAAAATTTGCCAGAATTACTTCATTTACAAATGACACTTCTCTCTCTACCCAACAACTTTCATAAAAATGCTCCTCCTTCTCTCTTAAAATTTCAAGAAAAAAAAGAGAACTTTCGGCGGAGCTTCATAGCTCCGGCATGGTGGCTGCCGGCAAGAGGCGGCGGCGGCGGCGTGCCGGAGGTAGAAACAACCCCCTTTCAAAAGATTTTTTCATTTTTTAAAACTCCTTTTGTCTCCTATACACAAATCCGAAGTTATTTTTCACAAAAACTAACACATATGGCCTAGATCTAGCTTCAAAATCACAGAATTTTCACTCATCCTTTGTTCATGTCAAAAACGAGATTAAACAAACAAACGGCCGCAGATTTAAACGAAAATGGTCAAGGAACCTTACCTTTGGTTCGGATCGGAGAAAGCTATTTAAGAAAGGAAAACTTCAAATTATTTTTTGCTCCGGATTTATGGACTTATAGAGAAGCTTGTTGTAGATCTCGAAATCCCCCCTGAAAACCGATTTACTTTTGTTATTGTAGGTGTAAGAAAATATAAACAGTGTTGTCTTTTGTCGGTGAATCCGAGACAAAACGAGTTTCTGCCGATTTGATTTGTGATGAACTAGTATTATCATGTTACTAGAAATTTTGTGTTCATGGTGTTCTTAATAATTTTTTTTGTTGATTTTTGTTGAAATTTCGGAGAGAGAAATGAAAACAGTGTTTGTGATTTGATTGCTACAACTTTTCTGACTTTGATGTGACCCCCTGGCAGACTGCATTAACGCAAGCTTTAAATAGTGATAAAACTAGGGTTTCCTCTGATACATGAAAAAGACTAAAATACCCCTCAAAGGGATCCAAAGCAAATGACAGCACAACACCTGAAACTTGGAGAAAAAGTTTTGACAAAGGACCACTAGGATAGTGACACGTGGACTGAATGGATAAGAACTAAAATAAAATACTTTAAAACACTTAAAAGAATATTAAAAAGGAATAAAACAACAAATAAAAAAAAGTCATTAATAATTAAAATAATAAGAAACAAAAATTTAAAATAAAAATACAATAAAAAGTAAATTAATTAAAAAAAGAAAGAAATAAGAGAAATAATGATAAACTAAAAAAAGTAAGTAAAAATGTCCCTTTCAGTAACCAAATGAGGTATTTTAAAATATCTCTTTGCCGAAATTTCGTCTGAGACGACGAAATCACTCGGTTTTTAAAATATGAATAAAAAAAAGGTTTTACCAGATACGAATAAAAAGCTTAAATTAAAAAATATGAACAAAAAAGTTTTAACTGAAAAATAAGAATAAAGTACTAATTGAAATACGAATAAAAATACTAATTAAAATACGATTGCAAATACTAATTGATTAAAAATACGAATAAAAATACGAACTGATAAAAATACAAATAAAAATATTAATTGGTCAAAATTTAGGGTATGACAACAATCATCATCACTTTTGATACATATCATGTTTTAGGTGTACTCCAATTTGGCAAGCAGTCATTAATAACTACATTGATTATTTAAATTAACTTAATATCGAGGTTGATTTAAAAGATAAAAAGTTTCAAGTGTTAAGTTCATACCTAAGGATAATGATACATGTCCCGAAAAAATTACTCCCGTGAGAATCACGACCCCAAACATGTATGGTTAGTGGGGACCACTCTTACTTTCAACTTCCCATGTATTTAGGCAAATGATAAATCCAACGGCTTAAATTCATCCGGGATTAGGGATGGGAATAGGCTACGCTGAGCTAGGTTTTGCAAGGACTAAGCCTGGCCTGTTAAATTTTTGCAAGGCTTAAGCCTGGTCTGCGGCCTGTCATAGGCTTACTTTTTAAGTCTGAGCCTGACCTTATGAAAGTCTGATTAGGCCTGCTAGCCTGTTTAAAAGTCTATCTCATATGAACATATTTAAATAAGTAATGTGATCCAATGTTAAATAGACTAGCGAGCTAATACATCAATAATATATTTTATCATATTTAAATTCTAATTTATAATAATACATTTAAATATGCGAAAAATAATATAAACTAATAAGGTTAAATTACTTTAAAGGTTGACAAATTTATAATTTAATTAAAAGTAGAGTATATAATATAATAATCAATAATATTATTCATATTTACATAAGTAGGCCGGCCTAATAGGCCTAAAAGACTTTTCTAATAGCATGTGGCCTGACCTTTTAAACTAAACAGACTTTTAAAAACGCCTAGGCCTTCTCTATTTAAGAAAAAAGTCAGGCCTAACCTGCCGTAGGCTCCTTAGGCCGGCCTGACCTTTTCCCATGACGCCGAGATATAATTTGCTTCGGGATGAATAACAGTGCCCTTAACTTAATTATCAAATGTCTACAAAGTTAATTTGCATATGTTTGGTCAAGGCCCAATCCTGAGGCATAGTGTGACTCAATAAGGCGCCTACTCCAAAGGCAGATCACTAGAATTAACATGGGTCTGCGAAATAGATCAAACATGTAATCTGGCCATTTTGATTATCATAAAAAAAAACAATTAGGATTACACGTCAGGTAAGGCGCAACCGCCTAATGGCATCATGTCTATGTTTATACAGAGTCTTTCACTGAGAAAAAAAATGATACACTCTCATTTCAAATAAACCTCAAACCTCCTTTTTTTTTTCCGAAGGAAAACCACAAAACCTCCTTAAATACTTAAACTTTTGTTGACACATATGTCTCTTAATGAAATCAGCAAATGATACGACCCAATTTAAATTGGAATCACACTCCAAAATTTAGAAGACAATTTGGAATCACACTCTAAAACTAAATATAACGTGTTACTCTAAAAAAACCAACAATCCCTTGTAATAATCCATCATCACTCTTTCATTTTTTATTATTATAAAATTTATTTCTTTATTAAAAATTGTAAGACCAAAATTTCTTTTGTTGGGAGATGAACAACTTGTCTTTAGCTCTGTCTTTTCTTTTCAATTTTTGTAAGAATTATATACGTCTGGCATTAAAGTCTCGTACATGGGAGAATGAAGTCAGTATCATCCTAAATATTAAAACCAAAATTTCAAACTTTGTTTGGTAGATTATGTGACCATATTGGCTTTTTTTGTATGCATGAAAACTGAAAATTAAAGCACGCTCCTAAATAATTGGCTTATTTGTTTCTTTGACAAGGTATTAAATTATTGTTTTGTTAGGCACTTGCATGCTTATCATAAAACAAAGGTTTCTTGCGTAGGTATAACTTGCACCAACTAATAGAAACGAATAAGCACAAGCTGATATCACATCCTACTTATCATTTTGCATTTATTTATTCAAAATTTTCCTTTTCAGAACTTTCAAGCAGGACGGCTTCAAGTATTAAAAGGTTTTTTCTACATTACCCCTCGTTGAATTGGGGTAATTTATCCCTATCAAAGAAAAATTCTATTTTCTACATTTTTTTCTTCTTATATTCAGTTTTCATTTTCATTTTAAAAACATCTAACTTCTTTATCTCCGTCATTTAAGATGTGATTTACATCTCTTTCGTTTCAAAATCGAATCGTATTTATCATGAGAGGTAAATTACCCCAATTCATCAAGGAAAAACGTAGGCTCACCGATATCGTTTTTTACTATCAATTACCATTTCATCTCAAATACATCAAACTTTTTCATCTTCTTCATTCAACATGTGATTTCCATTTACTTCGTTCCAAAATTGAATCTTATTTCTCATTAGGGGTAAATTACCTCTAATTCATATTAGAGGTAATGTAGGCCCCACCGATGTTTGTTTAATTTACGGTATGTATATAAATTAAAAAACTGAGTTAATCAACTTGCAAAAAATAAATTACAATAGAAAATTAAATCATATTTTTGGAAGTGGACGAATGATAGTAACATCTTGCAGTACTCATTGACAGCATTAACAGCTTCTAAATTTTAAATATTTTAATTTTAATTTAATGCGTTCTTGGCCCCTATGTTCTTGGAAATTTAGGATATTTGGTATTCCTTTTCTAAAATTTCTAAAACATCGACAAGACCATTTGTTCATTACAATAGAAACTCTATAGAACACTATTCTAAGAGTTTATTTAATAATTGTAAATATAAAATTGATATATCTTTTTATATATAATTAAGTGCATTAGAAAAGCTATATTCATCTTTTCCGTGGGTGTATAACAATAATAACAAAATAAATAAATAGTTAATTAATTATAAGTTTAGTTATCGCGGTCCTAAAGTTAGGCAACAGTTTGATTAATGATACTTGTTGCTTTTGACTACGATGTTGCTTATCATCAATTAAATATTAGATTGTGTCAAACATCAATTTGCTGTCATAAAGATTGCCTTTTATGGTTGTCACCATTTTATTATGGCTGGATATACACCATCGACTTGTACTTTTTAACAAAATTCAACTTCTATTGCAAGTGTTATTATTATAAGCTTTATTTCCTAATGTTGTTTTTTTTTCTTGAAAAGATATTTCCTAATGTTGTCATGCGTTGCTTAAGAAATGGCAATTATGTCAAACAAGAATTAGATGTGTTAAGTTCACTCAAGGTGGTGTGATTAGAACAATGAAGGTTGGTTAGTTGGTAAGGTTGGTCTTTATCTTTGTTCAAAAGGTTGGTCTTTATCTTATAAGAGCGTGAGTTTAACTTATGTTGTGTTGTCAATGTGATAAATTATTCTGTAGATTATCTATAATTACTTTGTAATTTTGTAAGTGTGGGTTTAAATCTTGAGGTTTGTCATAATTTTGGTAAACTGCTGAGACCTAATTCACATAGACTTTTTTTGTACGAGAAAACAGGGTAGTGTGATTGGTTATAGAAAGAAATTGAGAAGTGAAAAGGAGATAAAATTGATTAAGAAAAGAGAAAGAAGGAAGAAACATAGTAGATTTAATATATATTTTTTGTTGATGAAGACAAACTAACCCGTTGAAATTGACATAAGAGAGAATCAAACATAAGAAATTGAGAGAAGCACACTCCAAAGTCGTAAGTCAACACTACGAGGTCAACCCAAATAAGTTAGTAGATTTAATATACTAATTGATATTAGAGAATAATAGAAAAAGAAATTATAATTTTTTTTTAAAAACACAAGAATACACTTTGAGTTAAAAATCACTATCAAAATTAACTTATTTTTTATTGGACCTCAATTTATTAGTATGTACATTTAATATTTTAATAGTACTATATATTTTTTTTAAGAGATTAAAATGAAATAATATAAACCCAACCAAATAAGTTCTGCCATCATAAGATGTACCCAAGAGAGCTTATAACAATAACAAAGTTACATCAAATCCAAGTCGAAAACAACATAAGAGGAGACAAACTAATTTACGGCAGATAAACAAAAGAATGGGGTTAAGCCACCATAAATAATAAGCAAACTCAAAAGTAATGTATCTAGATTTCAACCAATTGGATGTAACGATTATCGGTGCAGAGATCAACTTTTCTTTCAACAAGTTAATAGCGCTCATACATTCATTTAAAAAAATAACTCACTTTCTTCTACTAGGAGGTTGCATAATGACTTTGCAATCTTTGAGAAGTATTTTATGAAATGACTATAAAAACTATGACCTAAAATACTTATCACTCTTTCATTCCATCTGAAGGGTATGTGATGCACATACATAATTTATATTTGTGCTGAAACTTACTCTCGGGGGCAAATACACCATATGACATAGTATGACTATAACCACACTGAATTTTTTTTCATATGAATGGAGTAAGATGGATATTTAAACTCTTTACACCAAAGTGAAATATTACGAACAACCCATTGGGATATTCCATCCGTAATTTTTTGAGAAATTATTTTAACTTGAGAAGTAAGCAAAACGAACAATAATCAATCACACCTCCCTCATAAAATGTTAATTAAATTGAAAAAGTTGATGAAGTTGAGATCCAAATATGTTAAGAAAACCAAATATATAATTTTCTAATATAATATAATTATAGATAAAAACCACCGACGTTTACGGTCTATAATATATAATTTTTTTTTGGTACAACGGTCTATAATATATTTACTCCACTGAGAAATGAATTTCTCTAGTGTCATAGTAAATAATACAATTAATAGATCGATAAGACTTAAGTATAATACTAGACAGTATAATACTAGACATTGTTCTGACAACAATTAACGTGTATACTTTCGACACTCATTCAACACCTTATTTTCTTTTCAACTCTCTCTTCCTATCACATCACAAACTTATCACACCTATCACATAACTATCTCTTATCTCTTTACTCTCTCCCCAATGGGTTTTACACAACATTTTCCTTGTTCTTAATAAGATACCATATAATATCCCTTTACACATAAAGCTCTGAATTTTCCTCAGTATTGTTTCCTTCTTCAATATTGTTTCCTTGAAATTTAACATATTTATACCACCTAGCCATTGCAATATAGAGTACAAGGTCAGCTGCAGTGAGAGCTGCTAAGAGGAAGTAAAACCTATCCAAATGTCCCTTGTTTAAGTTCCCTGGAATCCAACCAAGCATGCCTTCATTTCTAGTAGATATCTTCATCACAATTGCAACAAGCAAGCTACTAACATAGTTTCCTAATGATATTGAAGTCATACAAAGTGCACTTCCAAAACTCTTCAATCCATCAGGTGCTTGTGAATTGAAAAACTCCAATTGACCAACATACATGAAAACTTCTGATGCTCCTATTAGTACATATTGTGGTACTTGCCAAAATATGGACAACGAACTAGTCCCTTCGCAACGGCTACAATTTTTTTCTTCTTTTATCGCATACTTTAGCCGGAAAATCTCTACTAATCCTGCTGAAACCATTGCTATGATTGCTAATACTAGACCTATTCCCATCCTTTGAAGTTCAGTGATACCTTTGGATTTCATCCTAAATCTAGCAACAAGAGGATCGAGAATTCTCCGATAGATGAAAATGAAGGAAACAACACTGAGAATATCAAAACTTGACATGCTTGCAGGAGGGATGTGAAAAGTGGAAATTTTAGTCTCCATTGCAGCACCTTGTTCCACAAAGAGTGATGCCATTTGGCTGAAGACAACAGAGAATAATATAGTGCATAGCCAAATTGGGAGTAATCTTAATATGCATTTCACTTCTTCTACTTGTGTCACAGTTGATAGAAACCACGGACTGCATTTATTTCCTTCAATCTGCTTCAAATCTTTTGGTGTGATAAATGCTGCTTTATCTAAAAACCTAGCAAAATTAGTTTAAATTCCATTAGTGACAATTCATCATCAAAATTGAACCTATACAAACCATAATAATCAAGACTAAAATATAAAGTCATGTGATTATTTTAAGCAATCATATAACCTATGATCTTGACTATATATACATATATGATATATGGTTCTATGTTCAAGATTTTTCATTTTAAGCATCGTATAAGATAAAAATTCATATCATTGTGGTACATATACGGATTAAAATCATATATAGTTTTAAATCGAGGTTCACGAACATACTATAACGATTATAGATGTCATTGCAATCGCATCAAAAATGCAATTGTAGCCGCATCGACCATATTAGTTTGTATTTACTTCAATATAAAGGTTTTCGCGTAACTGCAATTTCACCCACAAGTTAAATCGATAAATGATTACCTAAATCCTTGTGTGTGGTACATTTTTCTCCCTCCATTGGTTAAAGAATCTTCAACCTCATAAAGTTTATCTTCGCCTTCGAACATTTTGACCTTCCATTTTCTTATTGCTGCAACAAAAACTTGACAAAACCTAGGAAGAGGGTTTCCAGCAGGTTTAAAGTATCTATATTTTGATGTGCCACAAAGAAACAAAACCAATGCTAGGGCAGCAGAACCAGCTGATACACAAAATCCCAAAGTCCATAGTCCCTCATCTTCAAAATAGTCCAATATGGTGTTTGAGAAGAGTGATCCAATGTTCAAAGCCAAATAAAAATAGCTAAAAAATGCTATTTTTGAGTGTTGTTCACTAGGGTCACTTTCATCAAATTGATCAGCACCAAATGTAGCAATCGTAGGTTGATATCCTCCATTTCCTAAGGCTACTAGATAAATGGATACATAGAATAAAGTAGTTTCATGTGATAAATGTGATCCACAAGGTAATTCTTTGGACCCACAACCATTAGGTTTCAATAGGAAGATGTAAGATGTCAATGATAATGCCACCAAACCCTGTCACATAGAACATTATTAATTATCATGACCACAAAATGATGGAAATATTCATAATATATGTTTATCTCAAAATACTTGAAGAATTGAATAACTTTTTTTTAATATATATTTTCAATTCATTTTGTCAATAAAAAAAATGGAAAACAATTAACAACACACAATAATTTTAGGGTTAACAGGTCTTTACCCCCCTGTAATATAGGTCATTTCTGGTTTTCCCCCTTGTAAATTTTTTTGTTTTGATTTACCCCCTATAAAATATTTTTGTTTTGATTTACCCCTTTAATAGGCCAAACAAAAACGAAAATTTCTTAAAAAATAAAATAAAATTGGTTTTTGTTTGACCTATTAGGGGGTAAATCAAATTTTTTTTTTTACAGGAGGTAATGACCTATTAACCCATAATTTTAATTTGTTTCACATCTACAATTTTTATTCTCTTTTTATACCCTTCAGTTTCTTCCCACCATGGCTCTCTTTTTTTTAAAGATGCGAAGAAAAGTATAAAATTCAGCCAATGGCCTTTTTTTTAAAGAGGTGTGTTATTTGAACAATCATTTGCGTCACAACTTTTGAAACAATTATAATTTACATTGAAAAGTATGTATTGACACGGAAACCAAAACAATAGGGGGAGAAAATAAAAATATAATGTGAGTATAAGTGAAAAAGTTGTCACAAAATAGTTGTACAAATATCATTTCTCTTTTTTAAATAAGAGAAATCTTATGTTGATAAATTTTTGGTTGTCCAACACAATATATTTATATTGTAAAACTATTATTTTATTTTTTAGTTAGTCATTTCTCTTTCTCATAGACAGGTCAATAGTTATAAATTGTGTACTTTTATACAAATTGTCAAATAGTTATTATAATTTTGATCTTCAAATAACATTGCTCTTTAAACAAAAGTGGGACCCTGTGGATGGCGTATGATGGTCTAACTTTATCACTCTTGAAAATTCCATTCTCTTTTTACCCATACTTTAAATATGTTTTAATTCTTCTAAATATACTAAATTGTAGTTTTAGTCCCTTTAATTTTTTTTTTTGATTTTTTTCCCTTTAAATTTTTTGTTTTCAATTTTAGTCTTTTTTTTTGTTTTTTTTACAAAAGTTTATGTTTCATGTTGCAAACAAATTTTTTCAATGAATTATATTGATAAGACCGTCAAATATCATTAGTTTAATAATTTAATCTTTATTTTGAAGTTATAAATAAATTAATAAAGATTAAATAGATAAATTATTAAACTAATGATATCATATGGTCTTATCAATTATGACATTAAAAAAGGTTGGGAATATAAAACGTGAACTTTTATAAAAAAGAAGAAACTAAAGTTGAAAACGGAAAATTTAGTGAGATCAAAATTCAAAGGAAATTTTTAGAGATACTAAAACTAAAAGTTGTTATATTTAGAAGGATTAAAAATATATTTAAACTTTTAATATAAAAAATTAAATGTACTTGTCATCCTTTATTTTTGCTGATACAAAATTTGTTCTCTAAATTGTATCTTCCCAAATAAGAGTCATTAAAAATATATTTTAACCCTTTAAAATAAAGTATTATACTTACAATAACAAAGATGACTTGGAAAATGGCACAAGTGATGTATCTTCCCCAATAAGAGTCACTAAGGAAAGCTCCAAGAAGAGAGAAGATGTAAACTGTCCCTGTCCACTTGCTTACATTGTTTGCAGCATCAGCATTATCTTGACCCATCACTCTTGTCAAAAATAGTACCAGATTCACTCCCACACCAAAAAATGCTAGAGTTGCCAATCCTTGGTTCACTAATGCCAAAATTCAACATTAATTAATAGATATACATTTATAAAATTTGTATTCCCAGATATTTCCCTTGTATAGTGACTTAATTATTTTGATATCAATAATTTATTTATTTTTATCAAAATCATAATATTGTATGAACTTTTGTTTGCAGCATGATAGAGAAAGTTGAATATCAAACTAATTAATAAGAAACAAGTATAATTCTAATAAAAATGATTTTGTGTGTGTTTTTATACGAGTTATATGTTAAAATATCATTTCTCTTATTATATATATAGTTGAATTGAGTTACCTAAAATTAAAATCCCTGCAAACCAGGTTCCAGTTCTCTCTCGAACAGCAGGGTGACCGTGTCTATCAATAGATCCATCCAATGTGCAAGCCTCGAGATCCTTGTTCACTTTTTTCTCCATTTTGTCCTGAAATATTTATTCATAAATTTAAATACTAATATTTGTCATTTTTTTATTATATAAAAAATTTAGCAAATATAATATAAATTCTTATATTTTTTAATGACACTAACAATAAACATTATTATAGAAAATTTTGTTTAAATGTATAATTGAGATAATGAAAATGTTAACCCAAAACCCCCTATCCCTTTTATATATATATATATATATATATATATATATATATATATATATATATATATATATTATATATATATATTTTTTATTACTATAAAATTAATTTTCTTGCTTAAAATGGTAAAGTTCCTCACATTTAGACCATTTTTTAAAAAGGCTCATATTAGATTTACCCTTAAAAGTTAAACAATACGATTTTCACGACCATGGTAAAGTTACACATTAATATTGATCCCTTGGCTTGTAGGCAAAGTGTATATCATATCATATATAAAGAACTAGCTAGCAAAGGCTTGAAGTGTCTCTTATATTCAGATGTCATAATAATATTACTACATCCGTTTCAAAATAAATATTGTTTAAGGTTTTTATACACGTATTAAGAAATATATTAATTAAAAGAAAGAAAATGTTATTTTACTAAATTATCCTAATCAATTACTGGTTGTTTTTCATTAAAGAAAAAAATAATACTTTGGAAGTAATGTATATAGTATTAATTGAAGGGTACAATTGAAAAGAAAAAGTTATTATTGCATTAGAAATTCAAAATGACATTCATTTTAAAACAATATTTTTTAACTAAAACAACACTCATTTTAAAAGGGATGAAGTATTGTTTATAGGATAAAAGTTTCAGTTATAAATGAATGCATATTTGTTGATGGCAAAAAAGTTCAGTTATAAATGAATGCATTAAATTAGAAATAGAGAAAAAAAAAATTAAGCACATGTTACCTTGACCCAAAAGTTAATTAAGATGATGAAGACAAACTTGAAATTGAAACGAGAGAACAAACCTTCTCACTAATATACAATGTGATCCTCTTAAAAAAACAATGTGATCTTTCAATAATAAATGAGATTGCAAGTATATGGGAAATACTCTAAGAGTAGGTATGGGATGAGTTGAAGTTGGATGAACAAGTATATATAGAAGTACATTAGGAGGAGATTTACTGCACGTTTTTTAATTAATTACACGTAGAATGTGACCTTTATAATTTCAAAGGAAAAATTTAAGATAAAACAGCTGGGGAAGAAAAATTAGAAGAAACGTGATACAATTGGATACATTATCACCTATCACAATCATCATCACTTTTGATAGCATATCATGATTCATGATATAGGTGTACTCCAATTTTGCTAGCTGTAAGAGATAACTACATTGATTTATTCATATTAACTTGTTTGTTATGGATTATGCTAACGAGTGTTTTAAGAGCAGTTGTTAAAGATTTAAAAGATGAAACGATTTATAAATCTTATGTAAAAAAAGTTCATTTTTGAAGATTCAATGTGTTGAGTACACAATTCTAATGATTTGAACTAATCAATAAAGAGTTTGAGATCCCGAATTCAAACCTGAACGAATGAACAAATGTTAACCTAATTATGAAATTTATCTTAAAAAAAGACAGACGATTAACTTAATTATGAAATTTCTACGTAATTAATTTGCTTATGTTCGGCCAAGGCCAAATCATGAGCCATAATGGCCCAATAAGGCGCCTAATCCAGACGTAGAGCACAAGAGCTAACATAGGGTTGCGAAATGAAGATTGTTGCTCCCACATCAAAGGGTGCTAGGAAATACCAGGAAAATACTAATGCAACCTCATCGGCAGTTAACTGTCGATGATTTTTAATCGGCGGTAGTTAACAACCGATGGAATTTGGGGTTAATATTGTCATTTACTGATTTTTATTAACATTTTTTGGAATGTAGAGAGCAATCTTCTTGCGGAATAGATCAAGTAACGAACCCACATGTAGTATGCCCTTTTTGTTCATCATCAACCAACAATTCAAGATTACACGTTAGGTGAGGCGCAATCATCTAATGACATCATGTCTGCGTGACTTCAACCGTATATATAAAGGGTCATGTTAACTTGTGCCCTAAGGGCACAAGTTAAGGAGCTTAAAATGAAAATTAAAAATAAATTTTATATTGAAAGTATAACTTTTGCAACTTTTAAGAAATTGAATGCACAAGTTTCAAGAAAAACCTTCTACATTTGCCTTTTTAACTTATGCCCCAAAGGCACAAGTTAACATTTCCCATATATAAATAGTTCATTGTTGTAAAATAAAAAGGGACACATTCTCATTTCAAAAAACCTCAAACCTCTTTAAATACATCAACTTTTGTTGACGTATATATCTCTTATAAAAAGAATTAGGGTATAATATTACGTCTATTTATTTTTTATTATTATAAAATTTACTACTTTATTAAAAATGGTAAGAGTCATGTTTTGATCATTTGTTGGGAGCCATATATATTCGACAACCTCTTTGATCAAATTTATATATATATATATATATATATAACATTATTGTGAATTACAAGTTGGTATTTTATGACTTTATTTTATCTTCAGGTCTGTCTTTTCTTTTCCTTTTTTATGAGAATTATACGTCTGGCATTAAGGTCTCGTACATGGGAGAATGAAGTCAATATCATCCTGAATATTAAAACCAAAATTTCAAAATTGTTTGGTGGATTATGTACCCAATTTGGCTTTTAGTTGTTTGCATGAAAACTGAAAATTAAAGCACGCTCCTAAATAATTGGCTTTTACTCTTTTAGTATGTTCGGTATTAAATTATTGCTTTGTTAGTCACTTGCATGGTTATCATAAAAAAGGTTTCATGAGTAGGTACAACTTGCACCAACTACATAGAAACGAATAAGCACAAGCTGATATCATATCCTACTTATCATTTTGCGTTTATTTATTCAAAATTTCCTTTTCACAACTTTCAAGCAGGACGGCTTCAAGTATTTAAAGGGATCAAGATCAACTTCCTAATAATATATATTTTTTAAAACGGATATCCTCCGCGCGTAACTTGCAGACTCTAATCTATTGAGTCTTGTGAAATTTAAATGAACGGTAAACTCTTCATAAGAGTTTTAATATTACTGCTTGTTTAAAGTTGAATTCAAAATCATAATCTAGTTAAGATAGAAGAGATCCATGTCATATCATCTAAGCACTCTTGGGTACTTTCTAATAATATGAGATGCTTGTTTAATTTATAGTGTGTATATAAATTGAAAAACTGAGTTAACCAACTAGGAAAAAAGAAATTATAATATTAAATTAATTTAAATCATATTTTTGGATGTGGACGAATGATAGTAACATCTTGCATTACTCATTGACAGCATTAACAACTTCTAAATTATATTTTAAATATTTCATTTAATGTGTTTTTGCAAATTTAGCATTTTGGTCTTCCTTTTGTAAAATTTCTAAAACATCCCTCAATTTTTAAAATTTCTGAAATTTTCTCTATACTGAATTTCATACTTGTTTATGCTCATGTACCAATTTGAATAATGAGTTAACAAGTTTAGAGTACGCATCAAAAAAGAAAACAGTTTGTAAAAGAAAGATTTAAATGATTGGTATTTTTGAATAAAATATTTAATTGATGAACCAATTTTAAAATGATGGATATTTTTAAAATAATGAGGCAACAAGTTTAGAGTACGCATGAAAAAAGAAAACATTTTATTTTTATTTTATTTGTTAAAATTATTTGATCATATTTTTTTTTGAGCAAAAAATTATTTGATCATAATATATATTAAATTGATATCTTTTTATATGCAATTAAACGTGAAAGAAAAGCGGACAAATCTGTCTTTGCAATTGTGATTTACTTCTACTAACAATATATAAAAATCGAAGTCCAGCAAAATTTCATAATCGTCCTTATTAAAACTCATGAGTCATGATCTCCTTAGTTTCATGTGCATAATGGTCATTTTGCAAATTTTTATTTATTTGTTTTTTTAAAAAATATTTATGAATAATGTTCATCACAAGTGTAACCAAATTCCACCGATAATTTTGGAAGTAATTTTTTAAAAATTAATTACAGATAATGGTCATATCTACTAACAATATATCTACTATCTACTAACAATATATAAAAGTCGAAGTCCATGAAAATTTCATAATCATCCTTATTAAAACATACAATCTTCTTAATTTTATGTGCAGAATGATAATTTTACAAAATTTAATTTATTTGTTTTTTAAAAAATTAATTACGGATAATGCTCATCATAAAATGTAACTTATAACTATGGAACTAATTTATTTGTTGTTAAAAAAAATAATTATGGATGATGGTCATATCTACTAAAAGTACAACAAAATTTTGTAATCGTCCTTATTAAAACTCATGATCTCCTTAATTTTATGTGCATAATTGTCATTTTGCAAAATTTAATTAATTTATTTTATTTAAATCATCAATGTATGCGGTTTAAATATTTAACGGTGTTTTAAATATAAAATAAAAATTTATTTAATAGACACACTACATTGATGTGATATTTTGAAAATAGTCATAAGTTTTCACAATGATATCATATCGACTTTCTCATATATGCATTTAAAAATTTGTTTATGCAAATAAAAGTACATAAAATCTACAACGGGTGCGGTGCGAACATTGAACTGTCTTTTGCATATAAAATAAAGAGTTATCTAATAGAAACACTACATTAATTTTGATTTTAAAAATAGTCATGACTTTTTGCATATATAAACAAATAAAATCCATAAACCCACTTGGGTTAGCCTAGTAGTATTGGCTTGGGACTTGGGAATGTGTTTCTCCACAAGGTCTCAGGTTCGATTATCTCCGTCAATTTGAGTGGGTTAATGTGACTCAACTATTCAACAAATTTTTGTATATATGAAAAATATTCAATAGAAACATTACATTATTATTCATAATTTTCATTTATAGTATGTTTGGTTCAGGAGAGAAGATGAGAAGAGAGAAGATGAGAAGAGAGAAGTAGGTAAGAGAGAGTATGGGAAGAGAGAAAATGATGAGAAATATAGTAGATTTGATGTGTTGTTTGGTGTAAGAGAATGAGAAGAGAAATAGAAGAGAGAGAAGTGTGTTTATTTTTTGAAAGGACAAAAACACCCTTAAGCTAAAAAATGTACATATTATACTTTAATTTATTCTAAAAAATAATTAACTACATTAATTTAATATAATAAGTTAAATAATTTTAATACATAAAGTTTAAAAATAATTTAAACTCCTTCAAACAAATTATTCAATTAATTTTTTAAATTACTTAATTTAATTAATAGCACAAAACAAGCAAAAGTAAAAAAAAGTCATTCTTATTTTTAATATAAAAAAT
>Ga0228710_1006448_pt1 | contig 17764 bp, 15 predicted proteins | sample MedpolnodulmetaG_FD_177995 | JGI IMG/M metagenome (GOLD analysis project Ga0228710, IMG submission 177995) | Root nodule microbial communities from Medicago polymorpha collected in Santa Monica, California, United States - pink nodules | ecosystem: Host-associated > Plants > Roots > Nodule...
CCCCCCAGTGTATCTCTCTTCCGAAGATAAGCTCTGGCGCGGTCGCCACCGTACAAACAAAGGCCGGCCACCGCGAGGTCTCGTAAAACTCTCATCGCTCTCTCTCATCTCTCTTATGTTATCGGTTCTCTTTGAAGATCCGGATTTGTCACTGATAAATAATGTTTTTGGTCCTTATAACATAGTGGTCAATTTCATTTTTAGTCATCATAAAAAAGTAACATGTTTTAGTCCTTATAAAAAGAATTACCATGTAGTTTTAGTCCCTCTTAACTTAACTTAATTTAATTTTTTTTTGTTGTGGTGGTCGGGGTTTGAACGTCGAACCTTACGTATATTATGCATTGTCCCTACCAACTGAATTAAACTCACGAAGATAATTTAAAATTTGTTTAATTATGCGTGATCTTTTAAATTTTTGAATGATTTTTTATAGACTTGCTTAAAACATTATAAAAACTTCATATGTAAAATAAAGTAGCTCAAAATTTAATCTTTAGGTCCAAATTTTCAGTTGTTTTATCTTGAAAGTTTGATGTTTAAAAAAATCATATTTAATTAAATATATGTTAAAAAATTATAATTTTTTGTGAAAGAGTTTATTGTAATGTTCTTTAACATGTATATAAAAAATCAATCAAAAATTTAAAAGTTAAAGCAAAATTAAACAAGTTTTAATTCAACAGGGAGTAAAATTGTGTTAAAAAGTTTTATAAGGACCAAAAGTTGTCACTTTTTTGTATGAAGACTAAAAACACAATTTGTTACATTAATAGAGACTAAAAACTTATTTAACCTTATGTTATATGTAATGTTTTAATAACTTTTTTTTTGTGGCGAGGGCATATGTGTTCTAATAACTTACCAATGTGTTATCCTCGTGAGCTCAGCTCAGTTGGTATGGATATTGCATATTATATGCAGAGGCCAGGGTTCGAACCCCAGATTCTTCACTTCTCCACAGTTTAACTGTGTAAGCTCTAGTCACTAGACTATTTGACAAAAAAAAATGAAAAAAAAAAACTTACCTGTGTGTTATGAAACTCAGTATAACAACATTCGCTTTAAAGGTTGTTCATTCAACTTTTTAAAAGTTAAATTCCTCAATATATATCTTTATGACATTGGTTAGCTAAATTCTTTACTGTTGAATGATTAAAAAAATATTGTTGAGAATTAAAAAATTTAGATGTCAAAAATTAAAACCTCAATCACGAATCATGGTTTAAGAAGAAACATTTTCCTACTACCAAAAAAAAATAAAAATCCATTCAACTATTGGCTCAAAAAACATATTTACCCAAAACTCTTCACTTTAACCTAGCATCCTAGAATACCAACAATAATGTTATTAAAAAACAGATGTAGTGATTGTCAAAAAAAAAAAATGATGTCGGTTACTACAAGGTAGGTGTGTGAGCCATGGATCTACAAAGAGTATATTGGAGTATAAAGTTTTCAATAATTTGTTTTTTGTTCTATTAAAAAATTAAATATTGACCCCACATAAAAAAATACTGTAAATTTTATTTATAAAAAGTCCCATATACAATTGTATGAGAGATCATTTGTTCAATGATTATTTGGCCATTTACATACAAAAAATGTTTTTGTTAGTATTGAAAATGAAAGAAAAAAAAAACATATAATAATTTTAAAATATAGATACACATAGAATTATAATTCATAGATACTTAGATGTCTTTAATTTTTTTAGATAAACAAAATAACTTTTTTAGTCTAAATTTTGCTCTGTAATAATTATGTTATTATTTTTATCATTCATACATTAATATATTTTTATATAAATAATTAAAATAAAATATACATTGATCACACATTGAAATTTCTAGATCCCACATTGATCAAATTGATGGATCAATGGTTCCAATTCAAGTAAGTGACGTGTCATATATGTTGTATATCAAAAGCGTGAGATAGAAGTCTCACATTAGACGAAAAAATGAATGTTAAAACAATATACTATGTACAATCTACATACGTGGTTGTGAATTAATAGAATTCAGCAAACAAATAGCTTATTCCATCGAAATGGAGTATGTACAATTAAGTCCAATAACATATTCACAATATAAATTTATAATTGGACATTTTGCACTATTGAAAATAATTGTATAATGCAATGCAATGAAACATAAAAAGGATTTCAAATTGGCAGGAGATAGCATTTCAAAACTCAATGCATGAGCTAGAAATGTATATATATACATTGGGCAGTATTTGACACTCCACATGCAGCTGACAGAATGAAAGGTTCAATTCTGCAACTGAGATCAGAGAGGGACTAGTAGCATAAACTTGAATATAAATCTTGAAGACTGGTGTATAATGGCTGAGCAGCCCTTGGTCTGTCTACCATGCCTAGTAGAATGTCAGATGTGGTGAGATAAGGATCCCCATAAAAACGCAGATTAGCATCCATCCGAGTTGCAACTATATTCCCTTCCAGTGATACTCCTACAAATGCACCTACAGTTTGACAACACCTTGTGTTGTTACTTGGCTATACTTTCAAACATTATTGTTTTTGTACTGTAATATCTATGTCAAAAGAAATATACTCATAGGTAGCAGGTGAAAGCTTACAGCGATATAAATGGAGTAACATGTTTACAATAAGGGAACGTACTTATTAGGTTTCATCGTAGGAGTTACTATAGTACAGATGATTTTACCTGAGAACCAGTTTTTTCATTCATTACAAATAAAGAAATGGGAAGACCAGGCTATGTTTTAGGGAATGCGAAGACAAGTGTGAGTTGTGACCAGGAACTATATGAAGGCTTTGCAGATTCAAACACTGTATATAATGAAGACAGACTAATAATGACTGTTATATATGTGTTGCAATAATGATAAAGCCCTAAAAATGCCTTCAGTCCATCAAAATTCAAAAAACATTCTTGTTTCGTTAAAACATGATATCTAGGTTTGCATATTAGTGATATTAATACATTTATTATATTTCCTGGCCTTCGCAGTATATCAGAACAGATGTTGAAACTCCTCAATTTCAAAACCATAGTTTGGTTAATACTTAGATGATAGATAATAGCCAAGATAAGCTCGTGCATTTAAATGAACTTAAGATATGCAGAAAATTTCATCATAATTACCTTTACTGCAACTATAAGTGTAACACATGCCAGAGCCCCTGTCACCGGCACGAAGATCTGCCTCAAGCACTCTCCCAACAGGCCCTGCTGCAGCACTACAACCAGCCCCAAGAGAAAAATGCATGCGACTGCAGAATGTCTTCACAGCTTTTGTATCATGAAGAACAACTATAAAATCCATAAGCTCGCCACCAATCTGGAAATATACGATAAATTCATATTTATCACTCAATAATGAATGTCTTTTGTCTAACCAAGCTAACACAATCATGTACCCCCTCAGACAACATTTATATTCTCTATTGACTTCCTACTAGAATATTCAAATTTGACAGATCGAAAGCTCAGAAATGATTGTTACCAATGCAAAAGAGTTCGATACAAATAAGGACACGTAAAGAACATTCATGCCAATCAAAATTCGGAATTCAATAAGAGAACAAATTATAAACACATGCAAATTTTAAACCGGAACCACCTCTATTGGTTATATTCTTTCACCATTTTTTGAATTAAAACAACAAAGTGAGCATAACATAACCATAGTGATATTATTTTACACATGAACAAAACCCATGTATAATCTCCGTACCTGAGCACCCCATCCTAAACCGAAGGAGCATATAGCTGATGGTGCAGACCATGATCCATCATATCTTCGAGCTACAACCAAACCAGTACCCACTTTGTAGGAGACCAGTGCACCAGCTTTGACAACTGTTAAAATTGCTAGACCTTGGGCACTTTTGAGGACAGATAAAGGAATAGACCTCTCAGGATTTGATTTGGCCACCTGCCAATATAGAAATTGTTTCAAATAAAAGCAGTAAAGACTCACATTGCCACAAAATATCATAACTAGAAACTTGATGAATAAACTAGTAAAGCGGTCGATGCGGAAATTATAATCCAACCCTATGATGCACATATATGATATGTATCCGTTACGTCGTCGTTTAGAAAATATAGGATACATATCCGCCGTTATTTATAAAATATAGGATACATATATAAAAAATCCTATGATCAAGGCACCAAAAAATCTACAAATAAAACTAATTGAAACAGTATAGAAATTAAAAGTAGAAGATAAAAATTAAAAACTTTAAAATAGAAGGCTCTTCAAGATGTGCCAACGTTGAAAAGTTTCCAAACCAATACTACTAAAATAGCATTATTGAGATATAATGCACAGATACTTATTGGTACTTCACAATATTATTAGAAAACACGCACAACACAACAAAATAGAATCAATGAAAGCAGTTTAAAATACACAAGATTAAAAAAAGGAATGTCACTTGCTCAATGAAAACTGTAATGGAAATTATAAAATCAAGCTGGCAAACCTGACAGTAGTTTCTCAATGTATTGGATGCTTTGTATATCTCATGCTCCATAGATATACCAATAGGAAGATTAAGCCACCCTCTAGCACAAGTCCAATCCATGACATCATGCTTAGCTGCCTGCACAGCATTGCTTATGGTGTTGATAAGAACGCCTTGTAAAGGATCAAGCCTATCATAGCAGGAATCACAGACCCTCTGAGGATTCCTTTCCCTGAACCTCACAGGCAATAAACACCGTCCCTTCGTACATATTCGACAAAAAATCCCTCCACAAAACCGACAATGATGTCTTCCCCGTGTAAGTGCAGTAAACGGAGCAGCACACTGCATACAAGCAGTAGTAGAACTATCAGGAAGCCACTCGGGTGGTTCAGCTTCAAGGACCTCTTTAAAGGAGCTGTATTCAGCTCCATTTGGCAGACAAAGTGGAGGTGCACTCGGCGTGTAAACGGAAGCATTAAGCAAATCATCTCCATTCTTTCCAGCAGCAAGAAACGATACATTCGAACTTGGTAACTGCTCATTTACATCAATTTTAGGAGCCTTGTTTTGTCCAGTCAGTATAGAAAAAATCCCGGAAAGCACATTCTTCAAATTCACCTCAGGAGGCATATTCGAACGGGCAATACCACCACGAGCCTCTTCAGTTGAGTCATAACCTCCGTCAAACAATTCATCCTCCTCATATGGAAACTGATATGAATCATATGAAATATCTTGGTTCGTGGTGCCAATGGCAGACTTAGGCTCAGGCTCAGACCATGTAGACTGAACGTGCTGATTCATAGCATCAAAACCAAAGTGGGTTTTCTCTTTTTCTAGCTTAGAAAGTGAAGAGTACGCAATTCTACCTTCAGCGGATGCCATTCAATAACAAAACTACACAGCTGCACCTATTTATCTAATCCAAAACTGCAACAAAAGTCGTAAAGTTACAATCTTTATTCAAAAGGGTCTGAGGAGGATATATCAAATCACATAATTTAGACAACTTTTAAGACTAATAAACGATAATCAAAGTTTTATTTTATTCAAATAAGAAAGAAAAAAATTAAACTTTGGCAAAAAATTAATGGAAAATAATAAATTGAGCATCAAATTGCATGCGGTAGAATTAATTGTGCAATGATAAAACGAAAAATTATGAAAATGGCAGGGGTGGGGGGGTGAAATTAGGGTTTTATAGGAAAACGAAAAGGGGGTCAACATAAAGGGCAACGATACTAACCTTTGATTAGAAAGGGGTTTTCTAGCTGCGAAGGTTGATTGAGATGAAGCGGATTAAGAATCGAAAGGGAAGGGAAGACGACGACGACGATGATGATGATGAAAGAGAAGAAACGTTTGGTGTTGATTTAGGATTATCGATAACTTGATTAAGCTGTAATTACTACCTGCACACGGCGTCGTTTACAAGAAACACGTGCTCCCGTGGATACTTCAAAATGGGTGACGTTCTGCACCAATATCTGTTCGATACTTCCCCATATGTACCAGATCATTAAATTTTATTTTATTTTAAAATAATTATCCGTTATTTTTCCGATACTTCCCGACACATATCGGAAGAGTATTAGATAATATAAATTTTATTTTTTTTATATTATTTTGATTTTTGTTTTTTTCTTTAAAAAGTAAGAAAAAAACATTATATTATTGTAACACTAACAATGTTCCTTTTGGATATAATATAGCATTGATAGTGCTCCTTTTGGGATATATTGTGTATGTAATTGATTAATCATCACTCTCTTAATCGTCAATATTACTTATATTTATGCTGATATGCTACGAGCCTATGACTGGTTTCTTGTGTTTGTTAATATATTTGAATATTAAAAAAATTGTTATAATTACAGTGTACATTTAATTATATAATTTTGTTTATTAACGTATCCCGACCGGATCGTATCTTGATTTTTGAAATTTTTCCGTATCGATGTCGTATCGTATCCGTATATTGTATCCGGGCTTCACAATAAACAAGTGATCCAAGGGCGTTTGTTGGCATTTCCCGTCAAATATAATTACTTTTATATATTTGGGTTAGACTAGGCGAAAGAAAAAAAATAATTAGTAGAATTTTTTGGTAGAACGATAAAAAAAAAACTACAAACAGGGCTCAGCCTGAGGCATCAAGTCTCAACATTGTCTCAAACTCTTACGGGACTGAGTGCCAAAGGATCGCCTAACCTTAAAGAACGTCCAAGATTGGCAAAAAAAAATGTGCAACGATTGTCATCTCTAAGCACATGATGAAGAGAAATGTTCAGAATAAGCTCGTTTAAATAAAAAATATTCACAAACAAAGAAGTGTGTACATGCATGTGTGAGTGCTCCATATGTTGAAAAAGATGGAGGACTTCTAAAAAATCTATCTCGCAAATAACTTGTTGAATAGAGTTGTTGATTACCAACATTAAACCATGATAAACCCTAAAAAGCTCAACAAAAAACGCATATCATTGCCCCTTGTTAGAATAAAAGCCTGCTATCCAATCTCCTTTGTTGTCATCAAATAAACCGCAAGAACCAGTGTCACCAGAAGTACCACAACTTCCATCAATATTCAACTTAATGCATCCATCTTTAGGTGGGGTCCACTTAACAATGTGACGATTAATGTAGTGCTAAAAAAGTGAATGCTAACATAAGTTAGGTCAGTGCGCATGATGTTTATAAAACGAAGGACATTACAGATTTTCCATTGCTTGTCGTCGAGAGTATGTTTTTTCTAAAGCGCTAAAACCACCAAATAGTTATTGGAGACATGTCACCAAAAGGTCTTTTATACATAGTTTGTAACCATGTTCTCAAGGATGTGAAGCTGGATGAATATTAATGATTAACGCTACATATCTGCTGTCAAACTTCATTCGATGGCGCACAATCTCTAAGGCAGTGAAATACATCTTCATCATGGATTCCATGTCTCTGGCATATGGGAGAAGTTGCCAAGTTGCAACGATATTGAAACTTGTTAGTTGGGATAGCATTATGCATGCAAAGCCAAAGAAAACGTTGCACCTTAGTTGAAACCGACAATTTTCAAATTCAGTCCCAACTTACATTATCATTTCACTTTCTACAGCGAGATAAAAGTTAAGTATATGTTGTAGAGCAAGAATACCTTCACATTTGAGCAGCTCCCCAAACCCGTCTATCCTGAATATTATCATCAAAGGTCAAAGGAGAATGGAACCGATCAATGATTGTGTTGAGCTCGTTTGGAACCGTTGTCATTGGTTTATTCCAATCTCATGATCCAATAAAACCAACATCCTTAAGTTGTAATTGAGTATTTGAAATGTTAACAAAATCAACCAAGTGGCAAAGTGCTCCCAGCCCTATCCAATTATCATCCCAGAATAAGGAGGATCAATCACCGATGCAAAATTAAAAGTCTTGTCTCAAAGTTTCCAATGCCTTTAAAATACGTCTCTAGATTAGAGAAATGTTTCGTCCAACTTTGATGTTCAAAATGTCACCACCTTTGATGTACTTATGAGATAAAACCTTCACCCAAGTTTATGAGGATCGCAAAGAAGGTTCCAAACTAACTTCCGTGAAAGTGAAGTATTAGATGGTTTAACTTCCCTAATAGCGAGGCCTCCAAATTTCTTGGGGAAAGTAACAATAGACCACTTAACTATATTCCACTTCCTACTACTCTTATCGCAAATATTTGTGGGTAAATAATGCAACTGCATGATATAAGTAGGCATGGTCGTAGTAACCAATCTGGCTAGGCAAGCTCGTCATGTTATATTAAGGAGATTACCTTTCCAAATTAAGAGTCTTCTATGCATCTTTTTTGAAATATAATCAAATTTATCTTTAGCAGCTCGACCTTGAATCAGAGGAAAGTCCAGGTAGTACCCCAAATTGGCCACGAAGCGGATAAAGGAGATTTATTTAATACTTCATTTAACACTCTCGTGCATTTTCTTATAACACATAGCCTTAGACTTAAGGACATTCACTTTCATACCAGGAGCAGGCAAATGCTACGGTAGGCAACCTCTTTAGGTCTCCTACCATATGAGACTTGACCGTTTTTTTTTTTGCAAAATAGATGTTAACCATTGGATATATTTGAAAACTTTTGAAGACCATGGTATTACTATACTCTCTCAACACTAGATGTTTTTTACACTGTTCCATCATCCTTCTCTCACCCACTCTATGTCTCTGCTTACTCCCTATTCGCTCACCACCACCCCCATCATCCACGGTATTCATCTTTGACACCGCACTGAATTTTTTTCCAACATTTCACTGAGAATTTCTTGATTGCACGCCACTGACAAATATTAATTTTTTTACAAAAAAAAATTAACAAATATTAAAGTGGGTATTTCTTCCCCTTTCTTACCATGAACCGGCCTGTTCCTCTCTCTGTTTCCATAAAATTCTAGTTTTCACGTTCACACTCTTAATTTTTTCTCTATGCATTTTTTAATAATTTTATTCTTATTGATTTTAAATTATTTCATGATTTTGTTCAAAAAACGGTGGTTGAAATTTTCCCTATTTCTCAAGATTTGTAAATATTTTATCTTTTGAAACACTCAAATTGCGAATCCTTTCTTCTTCAAATTTTCGTCTTAATTGAAACATCAATTCTCAGTCCTCTAACAACCAATAATGTGAACCCTAAAAAAAGAATCCAACAAAACTAGGAAGAATAAAATGTAAAAATGAACCAGAAAGAATAATCAAACTGGCTGGTAAGGCTCACAGTCTTTTACACCGTCGCCACCGTCCCTCACAACACTTCCACTCTTTGGGCAATCCCTCTCCTCATTTTAATTGTTGTTCTTGTTAAAAACATCAATTATTTTTTATGAACAGGAATACCACAAACATCAATTGAACAAGAAAGTCATTAAAAAATAGTTAAATTAAACAAAACAATATTGGGCTCTGTTGAGAGAGTTCAGTGGATAGGTTGTCTTCTTAATTAAGAGAATGATGGGGTTTGGTGTCTGCGTAATGGGTGGAAAGCAACGACAAGTCTTGAGGATGTACCAAAATATTTAACTTATTTTTTAAATTCCTTAAAGAAAGATTGGTGATTAATTTTAGATCTGGATTTTTAAGAACATATTGGTGAAGATGAAAGAACACGTGAAGATAAATTTGGATAAAATTAATTAGGAAGAACAGGAAGTACATAATTTGACGATGATGGAGAACACAGTGGTGGGACGGAGGATGTCGTCGACGGCGGAGGAGTTGAGAGAACGGAAAGAGGAAGAAAATGTTTTTTTCCTGGTTGTTTTGGCTGAGGTAGAAGAAAGTGGGGAAAAAAATACAATGCTGAGGTAGAAGAAAGATTAGTGTTCTTCAACAATCTAATGATTACACATGTTATTTTTGTTGTATAAAAAAAAACGAGTCTCTTATAATGCAACCTACCGTAGGAGACCTATTTAAGTCTCCTACCAGAAACGGCGCCCCAGAAGCAATACAAAACTCATCTAAGGGGTCCATCACCACTTTAGTTTGATATAAAGTGGCCTCACAAAATACAAGAACATCATCAATAAAAAGAAGGTGAGATAAACCCGGGTCTTTTTGAGATAAATGAACCGGAAGTCAAATTCCTTGTTGAACCTTTTCCCCGAAAACAAAATTTTCATTGAAGAACTTAAAGCTTTCCTTTTCTTTTCTTTTTATATCATGTGATACATTTCAAAAACTGTTTTATATTTAAGTAGTAAAATAAATTTAATTTTTAAAAATAAATGAATGTGTATCCACAAACCATTTGAAATATAGTGTTTATATATTGTATGTGTAATAATGTTTTACACATGCATTCAAATACATGTAGTCATATTTTTTTTTTTTTTTGTTTAAAGTCATGTTGTTTAATTAGATTAAAAAAATACCCATCTTGTTACATCTATTAAATAGTTGATCTATTAATCTATCCGTCTATTAACTACTAATAATCAATTATTTATAATACACTAGACCATCAACCCGTGCTAACGCACGGGTCATATGAAAGGTAATATTTGACGGTAATAGGTAACAATATAGTTTAGATGAATGTCATTATTGTCATATAGTATTTCATAATATTAAGAAGTATAGACTTTGGTATTGTACCATAACATAATATTTCCATGACATCGTCCTTGATACCGTAACGTAACATAATAGGTTAAGTATAGCGAGACGGATTAACATGTATAAGTAAGAGATTAGATTAAGTATAGCGAGACGGGTTAACGGTTATTCCTTTCCAAAAAATAGCATATAATTAGGAACATAATTTTATTTTACTTTAGATAAACATTAAATGCAAAAGTATGGAGGAAAAAATTAGGTTAAGTATAGTGAGACGAGTTAATATTTACTAAACTCTTGACTCGTGCGAAGAGTTGAAGACTTCTAATAATTTTTAACAATAGATACTTAATTTCTTTCTTCAACCTCAAGATCCAAACTTCCGATAAAACTTGTTAATGAAAATCACATATAATGTTCATAATTAGACTCTAAATTTTTTAACAATCAAATATTTGTTGTTAACATATAAGGCATTTGAAATGCTAGTAGTTCAGAAAAGGCATTTCTTTCTTCAACTTCAAGATCCAAACTTCCAATGAAACTTTCATGTTAGTAGTTAATGTAACAACTTCAAAAAAAAAATCTAATGATAGCAATAATTTATATTAAAAAAATCTAATGATAGCAATAATTTATATTAAAAGGAAAATAGCCAATTTGAACTTAAAACAACCAATTACACGTTTTATATAAAAAAAAAACATAGTACTTTCACCCACACATAGTACTTAAAACAACCAATTACACGTTTTATACTCATCAGCTTACACCAAAACATTCACGGCTCGGTCATCGACTCGGCAGAGACACTGAGTCGATGGTCGAACCATTGTGCCATTGGTTGAATCGTATGGCAGAATCGGATTAAATCGGATGACTCGGTTAGATAACCCGGTGTTTAGATTAAATTTGTATAGATATTTAATAATATTAAATCGGATTGAACCGGTGACTCGATTACTCCAAAAACTAAAATAATAACATTTAAAATAAAAATAAATATCCAACAAACATAATTTCATAGACTAATTATTCATGTAATAAAAAAAAGCGAAGAGCAATTATTCATGAGCTTTAAATAAAATATTTGAGCTTTATAATTATATATTTTTTAGGGAAGCTTTATAATTATATATGTCTATGTTTTTGTCCGTTAATATTGTGAGTTATTTTATAAAAAAAATAAAAAATTGATAGGTATTTGCTTTGTAAAGTATTAAACGTTAATTTTGTGAGACATTTTTATCAACTAAAAAATAATAATTGATTTGCTTTGTATAGTATTCAATATTTAGACAACTATAATCTTATCCAAAAATTTGTTTAATATATTCTTATTAAAAGCAAATCAAATAGAAAACGAACAAGCGCTTCGGTGGTTAGGAAGTTATTTCTTAATTGAGAGGGTCACCAGTTCAACTCCCATCTGTGCCATTTTTTAAAACATGATTTAAGTTAAAAGCAAAGAAAAAAAGAACTGGTTCGACCCATAACTCGACCGAGTCATCGGTTTTTACCGGTTCTCGTCGAGCCAACTGCATGGCCGATCCGAATCTATGCTCGAACCGGTCTACCCACCGGTTCCCAGTTCGAACCGAGTTTTAAAACTATGCAATTAACTACAACAATTTTTTATTTTTTTTATTTAGGAAATCTACAACAAACATGAAAGCTACTAACATGGAGATTCTTGCTACGGTGGATAATTAAATAATATTATTGGTTAGTTTTCCTTAAATGCATACAAGTTGACTTGCCTTTTATGTGTTAACTCGATCATTATTGCAGCCCATTTTTAGGTATGCGAGGCGCACCAACATTTATGACATAGAGAGAATTGAAAATCTGTTTTGATTTATGGCTGAAATCATGCATCTCTACAGTCTTGAATTTTAGTTTAGCTTTCAAATCTCATAACAGCCCAATTTTAGGCATGGATGGCGCACCAACATTTATGATATAGGGGAATTGAAATAGTATTGATTTATGACTGAAATCATGCATCTCTATAGTCTTAAGTTTTAGTCTATCTTTCAAAACTCATAATAGCCCATTTTTGAGCATGCCAGGTGCACCAACATTTATGATATAGACGGAATTGTAGTAGTTTTTTTTAAGCAGAAATCATGCATCTCTATAGTCTTAAGTTTTAGTTTAGCTTTCAAATCTCATACAACATTTATGATATTAACTGTAGATATTTTCTGATACAACATATTGCATCTGATGAACACACAAATTGATTATTAATTTAGTTTTCAGTCAGTAGATGTGAAAATAATTGAGCAAATCGGGTTGATGTTGAGTTTGTAAAATGGGGTCAATTTTGAGGTAATGGGAATGCAGTCGTTAATATACATGAAAGGTTATGAGATCTACGGCTGAGATGTAGGGGTTGGTTGACTGAGTTGATTAACATTAATACATGAAAGGTTATGAGATCTTCGGTTGAGATGAAGGGAATGGTTGACTGAGTTGATTAACATTAATTACGTATTAGGGAGGAAAAATGAGTATGATTAACACTATTTTCAATTGCCATTATGACGTTTTTGTATGAGAGAGAAAGTGAGGAGTTTGAAAATAGAGTTTGAATCAACGGTTGTAATTGAGTGTGTGGTTGGGAGATTAGATTAACAATAATTACATGCTTAGGAGGGAAAAATGCAAGGGATTAGGGCAAACATGCCAGCTCATCAAGTCTAACTTTTATAATAAATGAAAAGTAATAGATATAGCGAGACGGGTTAACGATTATTCCTTTCCAAAAAAAATAGCATATAATTAGGAACATAATTTTATTTTACTTTAGATAAACATTAAATGCAAAAGTGTGGAGGGAAAATTAGGTTAAGTATAACGAGACAAGTTAATGTAAAAGTATGGAGGAAAAAATTAGGTTAAAATTAGGTTAAGTATAGAGAGACGGGTTAACATTTATAAGTAAGAGAGCATATAATTAGGAACATAATTTTATTTTACTTTAGATAAACATTAAATGCAAAAGTATGGAGGAAAAAATTATGTTAAAAATAGGTTAAGTATAGTGAGACGGGTTAACATTTATAAGTAAGAGAGCATATAATTAGAAATATAATTTTATTTTACTTTAGATAAACATTAAATGCAAAAGTATGGAGGGAAAAATTAGGTTAAGTATAGTGAGACGGGTTAACATTTAATAGATTTTTGACCCGTGCTCCGCACGGGTTTATTGTAAAGGGATTGACATACGAATCATAAAATGCAATATATAATTGGTAACGGTGAAAAAAATAACACGTGATAATCCATATTAGACAAAATAAAACACTTCATAAAATGTATGAAATATGAAAATATTATAAAAGAAAATCCGGTAATCCTATCAATAATTCGGTAAAAGAAATATAAATTTTTTAGTACATTGGCATGTAGTTTCATCACACATTGCAAAATACTTCCTCATATACTACGTTAGATGTTACATTGGTATCTTCACCATCTTCATCAGCGATCAATATCGTTAGTCCTTCTATGGATGTAACTCTTGAAACAACAACATACAACTGTCCGTGAGAAAATACAGGTGTTGGTAGATATACACCAACATGTTTAAGCGACTGTCCTTGACTTTTGTTAATTGTCATCGCAAATGATACAGTCAAAGGAAATTGTCTTCGTTAGGTTAAATTACTGCTAACCTAATAAAGCAAACGGGAGGGGAAAATATTAGGTTAAGTTGCTGCAGACCTAACAAAATTAATAAATAAGGATAAGTGTAGAAAATATTGTCAAAAAAAAGGCAAGAGGATAATAATGAAATTTGGTCCGATGCATTTTTTTAGATGGAATTTGTTAGGTTAAATTACTGCTAACCCAATACAACAAATGAGAGGGAAAATATTAGGTTAAGTTGTTGCAGACCTAACAAAATTAATAAATAAGGATAAGTGTAGAAAATATTGTGAAAAAAAAAGGCAAGAGGATAGAAATGAAATTGGTACGATGCATTTTTTAAATTACTTCTAACCTAATAAAGCAAATGAGAGGAAAAATATTAGGTTAAGTTGCTGCAAACCTAACAAAATTAATAAATAAGACCCCTCCCTTCGTGAAGGAAAAAAATGTACATATGAAGGTCAATTCCAAACTCTCTCGTGCATACATAGCATTCATAGTTTCACCTTCTTCCATCGAAAATATCTCAAGTTTTATTACTTTCATGTCAATTTTTGTTTCTCTGACTGATTTGTTTCTTCATGATGTGTATGCAGTGTATCTCACATTTTCTTAATAGTGAGACAAACTTTTACTCTTTCATTTTCTTGCATGCTCAATGCAATGCCGAGATATAAGAATAGATAAGTTGGGATTTGAAATGGAAAAAAATAATTCGTGGTAAAGCATAAAAAAAATAAAAATTGAAAAAGTTAAAATGAAATATATTACTCAATCAAAAAGTTCCTTCTAACACAAGGTGTACCAGGAAAAGAACAAAGTCACAAATATATTTACAGAGAAAATGGAAACAAAATACAGAAAGTAAAAAGCAGAGAAAGAAGTAGCATTAGCTTATGCCCAACACAGTGACCGGATTACGCCACCAACCATGGTAGTTGACCGCGAGGTTAGGAAGCTTTCAACCACATAAAAGAAAGAGACTTAATCTTGTCGACAATCTGATGAGTTGGACATACTTTATCATTGAATAACCTGCTATTTCTTTCTTTCCATATTTTCCACGTAGTAGCATACCATATCAAATGCAAGATTGATTGTCGCACCATAGAACAATTACCACCAGCAGAACCAAACTGAATGAGGTAATCCGCCGGGTCATATGGAAGGACCGAGCAGACACCCAACCAACGGTGAATCAAATGCCATACATCACCAAAAATATTACAGTGTAAAAATAAATGAGTGGAAGATTCGAGCGAGTCACAACCACCAAGGCATAACCTATCATCAACAGCTATAACTCCACGACGATACAAATTATCCTCAGTGGGCAATCGGTCACGGAATAGACGCCAAGCAAAGAGAACAACCTTCAACGAAATATCCTTATGCCAGAGAACCTTTGTAGAGACCGTAGTGTCAATATGTTGATGTTGAGTCATGCTTTTATAAGCACTCTGAACCGTGTAAGCATTACTCGATTCCAAGTTCCAATGCCAATTATCCTCCTTGTCAACCTGCAAAGTCACATTTTAAAGCAATAAACATAATTCCCCCACGACCTCCTCCTCCCACCCAAACAACCCCCACCTCCATTTCCAAGCCTCACCACTTTCCCCCGACCCTAACTGACACATATCAAACACAGACACCTCCTTAAAGAGCGAAAGATCAAATAATCTGCTAAAACGCTCCCTAAACGCCACACCTCCAACCCACACATCCGACCAAAACATAGCGAGTTTACCATTACCCACCACACGACTGACATGCCCACTAAACCACTTCTCCCTACGAAAAGTAGAGATGACCCGCCGCCAAGAAGAGGCGTTTCTACCTCCTTCTAACAAATGACTGCCCACCCCACCATAACGGGCCAACAACACCCTAAACCACAAACTATTCCTATCCACCAAAAGCCTCCAACACCTTCCTAATAGAGCACAATTAAACTCCCTAATTCTCCTTACCTCCAATCCACCAACCTCCTTACTCTGACAGACAAAATCCCAATCCACCCAAGATATTTTCCCGTGGAGATGATACCTGCTGGAGCCTTGAGAAAAGAAAGAGCATAAACAGGCAAAGATGACAGGACAAGCTTCAGCAGAACCAGACGACCATCCAAAGATAAATGTTTTGATTTCCAACCCGACAATCTAGCCTTAATTCGATCAATTATAGGTTCCAAAAATGACAGGCGTCTCACATTGCCACCAATAGGCAACCCCAAATACACAAGTGGCAAAGAACCCACCCTGCATTGTAACAACCTTGCCGCCTCTGACAACCACGACCCCGCAACATTAACGCCAACCAATTGGCTTTTGAAAAAGTTCCCTTTCAAGCCAGACAAAGATTCAAAAAGAAGAAGAACATCAAGCATACCCCTCACATTGGCCCAAGATTTCTCCCCAAAATTAAAGTATCATCAAGAAATTGTAAGTGAGACACAATGACAGGCTCGCCTCTGCCCATATGATAACCCGTAAAAAGATTATTAACAGACAACGACTCCATCAAAACATGAAATCCCTCTACCGCCAAAAGAAACAGGAAAGGAGACAAAGGGTCGCCTTGCCTCAAACCCCTCTTCAAAGGAAACTCCGCTATCGGAGAGCCATTAACCAAAATTGAAGCGGAAGTTGTTCCTAAGTACATTCCTTTATCCACTTCCTCAAAAGAGTCGGAAACCCCATCATTTTCATTACCTCGTCTGAATAACCCCAATCTATGGAGTCATAAGCTTGCTCAAAATCAATTTTAAACAGTAATAACTCCTTGCTACACTTTCGGGCTTCGTCGACAACCTCATTAGCAACCAAAATTCCATCAAGAATCTGCCGACCCTTAATGAAAGCAGACTGAGAATCCGAAATGACTGACCCCATAATCGAACATAGTCTATTTGCAAGGACCTTCGATAAAATCTTATACATACTTCCCACCAGAGAAATGGGTCTGAAATCATTCAAGCGTTGGGGACTGATAATCTTAGGAATAAGAGCAATGAAGGTGTTATTTATCCCTTTGGTCAACCTTTCATTCCTATGGAATTCCACAATAAAGCGCATCACATCATCCTTCAAAATATCCCAAAACTCTTTAATGAACCCAAAATAAATGTCGTCTAGTCCCGGACATTTAAAATTATCACAATCCCACACTGCAGCCTTCACCTCATCCAAAGAAAATGGCTTTACCAACCCACACCCTCGGCGTGAGACAAGGATCGAAAATGGAGGTCAAACATACTTGGGCGTTCCTCAACACGGGATTGGAAGTGGGAAGAAAAGTGAGAATGGATGGCTGCACACACATTTTCAACCCCTTCTACCATCACCCCATTCACTAGAAAAGATGTCACAACATTTCTTCTCTTCTTGTTGGACATAGTGGCATGGATTTTTTTTTTTTTTTTGTATTAGCATCCCCTTCACTGAGCCAATGAGCCCTCGATTACTGCCAGCAAATACTATTATTTATCTGAGGTAAAGAAAACAAATCCTCCGATAACCCGTGAAGCTC
>Ga0228710_1006451_pt1 | contig 17759 bp, 13 predicted proteins | sample MedpolnodulmetaG_FD_177995 | JGI IMG/M metagenome (GOLD analysis project Ga0228710, IMG submission 177995) | Root nodule microbial communities from Medicago polymorpha collected in Santa Monica, California, United States - pink nodules | ecosystem: Host-associated > Plants > Roots > Nodule...
TCCCAACAAAAAGAGTTTAGTTACTCATTGTCATGGTAACCTTACAAGGAGAAAAGAAGAGATGGAATGGAACCAAGTCATGATGTCTCAATGATCTTGTGCTCCTTGCTCTTTAGAGTCTCTCTGTGTTTTTCCTTGTTTTCTCTCTTCCTAAAGTGGCATAAGATATCCCCCTCTCTTCATGAATGAAAGGCCTTTTATACTTTTTTTCTCTGACTCAACTCGCCTCGCGAGTAGGTGTACTCGCCATGGCGAGTTGAGCTTTCCTCCCAAGTGGGTTTCTGCCACGTCATCTCTGAAGGGTTAGGCCGCCTTAACTTGCCTCGCGGGTAAATATGCTCGCCATGGCGAGTTGTGCTCGCCCTGCACTCGCCATGGCGCATGGGAGGCGAGTTAATTATGCCTTCTTGCCTTTGCTTGCTTTTGCTACTCGCCAGTGCGAGTTGGAGGCGAGTAACTTCAACTTTCTGCCTCAGCTCGCCTTTGAGCTCGCTGTGGCGAGTTGACCTTTGCATTTCTTCATGTTTTCTTGCTTCTAAAGTGTCCAGGCGTGCATTTTCCTACAAAGAGTTGGCATTAGATGTAAAAAGCATAATTGAATGATCCTTCAGTATTTGTGAGTTTTTCGCAGGATAACTTGCAAACCAAGTAATCAAAGTGCCTAAAATATATAGTCTATTTAACTCCTTTTTGACACTTATCACTGACATACGGACAATTGACCAAGATGAAAAAATTATCATTGTAATACTTAACTAATTGTTAAATGATTTTTAACACTGTTTCGATCTAGATCTGAATTCTAAGGGGGATGTATTGGATTAGGATTTTAAAGGACATTTTTTGCTTAAAAAAGTCTCAAAGATTTTAAAAGATTTTGTAGGATTTTAATGACTTTCATGATTTTAAAAGACTATCTGGATTTTCAATTTGGATTTCAATGGATTTACATCATAAGATTTTAAAGAATTTCATGGATTTGTAAAATTTCAAAAGATTTTATAAGTTTTAAGGACTCATTAAAAAGAAATGATTACAACTCTATCATAATATTCTCAATACAGTCTCTTATTTTTATTTTTATTTTTTATGAGCGATTGAGAGAGGGAGAGAGAGGGAGAAGAAAGAGAAGGGAGAAAAGAGAGGAGAGAGAGAGAGAGAGAGAGAGGGAGAGAGAGAAGGGAGAGGAGAGAGAGAGAGAGAGAGGAGAAAAGAGAGAGGAGAGAGAAGGGATAAGAAAGAGATAGTAAACTTTTAAATGAAAAACAATCTCAAGAAATCTCATGTCTTCATGGAAGACTTTTTCTTGTTAAAATTGCACTAGAAAATCCCACAAAATCCATCAAAATCCAATTTATTAAACAATCCTTCAAAATTTGAATGATTTTGAATACCATGAGACTTTTTTTAAGTGATGAAAAGTCTTGATTGAATACCTCAAGATATTTTTAAAATGACAAAGAGTCTTGATTGAATACCACAAGACTTTTTTTAAATTGCAAAGAGTCTTGATTGAATACCACAAGATTTTTTCATAATTAAAAAGTCTTTTAAAAATCCCTAAGAATTCTAATCCAATACATCCCCCTAAATCACGAACCAAAACCTTTTTCCTTCGTTTTTAAAACGTTTTTTTTTTCTTTCAAAAAAACAGTAAGAACAAGGTTCTAGATCTACTTTCCAAAGAGAACTTTAAAAAAGAAATCACGATCCTACTCTTCTCTTCTTCTGTCTCGATTTTGTGAAAGCTTTGTGAGTTTAAGTTGGCTTGTGCGCTTCGAAGTTTCACGTTGTTCATTGGTTATGAATACCGTTCTCTGGAAATTTGTTGTGAATCTGGAAAATGTCTTTGGTTTTTGAATTTTTTGCAGGTTTGTAGCTTTGAGAAAAAAAGGGTTTGCGGCTGTATTGCTCAAGAATTAAGGTTGTTGTTGCTTAGAAATGGGTATGCGCCGTATTGCACAAAGAAACTAGGGTCTATGGAAAAAATTCTTGGACCCTGTGCATTAATGATTGGGGCCTTTTTATAGGGGATAAAATTAGGGTTGAGGTGTCCCTAAAATGGTTCAGCAGTGTACAAGTTAAAAATGGATGAAAATGCCCTCAATGGGATTAGACAACTTAAGGACCTAGATAGACTTGGACAATATTGGACCACAAGACTTAAAATAATAAAACAGAAAAATAAATAAACCTAAAAAAAGATTAAAAACGAAAATAACTAAAGAAATTTAAAAAGAATTAAAACAAATAAAAAAATATAAAATATAAAAACAAGAATAAATATAAAAATAATAATAATGATTAAAAAACTTAAAATTGTCCCTTTGGAACCAAAATCAGGTATTTTAAAATACTTCTCCGTCGAAATTTCGTTTGAAACGACGAAACTTCTCAGGTTTAAAAGACGAATAAAAAGAGATTAAACGCGTCAAAAAAATGGGGTATGACACCCTTACTTATTCAATCCTTGGAACGTCTTCCACCTTCTTGAAGATCCTTGCATCCAACTAAACTTGAATTTTTAGGTAGCTCCACAAGTTTCACCATAATCTCCTAATCCCCGATTTGAGCCTCTATGTTGTATCGAAGATTCCTTTGCTCATAACAAGAGCATAACATACAAGGAATCCATAGTTATACCATTGTGGTGCCACCATTTGGTTTTCAAATCCTTGTCCCGCTAGTGGAAGACTCCACCTCCAGCAGAGTTTTATCCACCTCAACTCCCAAGCACGCATATCTGTCTGAAGATGAAAGGTTATCAAGGATGGAAAATATCCTGAATGTGTTCATGCAACAAACCATGATAAACATGCAGAATATCAATCTGATATTAAGAATTTATCATGCCAATTGGAGATGATGCAGTTGCAACTTGATTTTCTAACAACATACATGGATATTCGAACCAACAATCAATTCCTTCATGAGGAAGAAGAAGATACTTCAACTGGGACCGAGGAATTTGAACCAACAATCAATTCCTTCATGAGGAAGGAGTTGATCAAGTTGAGGATGAGACAATACTAGAAGGATGTGGTATGATGGAAATAAAGGAAGAAGTAGAAACACCACACGAAGTAGAATATATTCAAAAACGGTCATATACTGAAGAGGCCAAAACTGTTGATAATGTAGAAGTGATGATGGTGGCAGAGAAAAAGGAATGGTTACTAAGCAAGGAAGAAACAATGGAAGAAAAGGGGAAGAAAGTGAGCGAGGAGGAGATTGATCGGGTAATTGACGAAATATGTGCCTTGTTCAACAAACCAAAACTAGGGAGGATATGGACTCCACATCAGCTGTACTTCAAATTCATGAAATTCCTCCCAAAGCGTAGGATCACAACAGATGATGTGATTTCCGTTTCATTTCGGCCACCCTAGCAGAACAGGCGTCGAGCTAACGACGTTAAACAAGCGCTTATTGGGAGGCACCCCAATTTTGTAAGTAAATTTATTGTTTTTATGCATTTTAGGATTAGAAGTCACATTACCTACAAAAAAAAATCCAAAAATAGAAGCTATAAAAGAAAAGTCTGAACTGTCATAAACTCGCTTGGCGCACAAAATATCGCTATGGCAAGCATTACAGGTCATTTGACCTGCGTTGACGACCATTTCACTCGCCATGGCGGGCAAAACCCTTGTCTGGCGAGTTACTACAAACTGGCAGTTACAATTTCCAATGCCACTAACTCCTCATTAACTTCTCCCATTATCTGAAAACCTCAGTTTCATTTTCCTCTCCCTCCACCAAACCCATTTTTCTCTCTTTCAAACCCTAACACTCACAAAGAAACTCTCCACACAAATTCCACACAAGTAAATTCAAGTCAAGCTTACATTTCTACATTATCTCTGAATTTGTTTTACTCAAACAACAGGTTTGTCATTCATTTCTTTCATTGCTTAGTGTAACTTGCATAGTCTTTGACAAAACCATAGGCTAACTCACCATGGTACTGTTAATACTTTCTATTTCTTTAAGAGTGAATCCCTAAATGACTGAGATGAAGCAAGATCATAGTTTAATACCACTGCTTGCTAATTTTCTAACCCACTTTTGTAAAATTTTGAATGAAAAGGGTTTTTGTGAGATATCTTTGAAACTTTGATTATAGTTGTTGATTTAATTCATCTCTGTCATGATTAGGGTCGAAATTGATTAATATAGGGTTGAACAATCATAAAACGAGAAGCATTTATGAAAACTGATGATTTGTTGCAAAAGGGTTGATTTTCGAAATTCTTGGTTCACTTGCCATTGAGCTAACCTTTGGTTCGCCATGGCGAGTGTTCATCTGAAACCCAAAAATTTGAATGTCAACTCGCCATGGCGATAATAAAGCTCGCCTGGCGAGTTTCACAGGAACCAGAAATTTTTTTCCTTTTAATCTGCTTTGCATATATCCCTTCCTAATAATTTTGCCTGTAAATTGTATGGATTTCCTGGTTGTGTTCTTTCAGGCATGGCACCTAAGAATCAACCCAAGGCATTAGCTTCCGCCAAAGGCAAAAGGAAGACATCCGAAGCTGCACCAGCTCCAAGACCGTACGATGAGCACAATTCTTCAGTGCGGAACATCAGGACAGGTATCGGGAACTATGCCGCCGGAAGTTTTGGCATGACAAGCAGTTCCAAATCTCAGGTGAAGGGAAATATAGTGATCTTGCTGCAATCATTCAACAGAGAAAATGGGAGAAATTGGTAGCTCCCCACCCCCAAATCAACACTGAAATTGTGCGTGAATTCTATGCGAACACCCAGCCTATAGAAGGAGAGGAATTCAACTTCAAAACAGTGGTGCAGGGTAGGGAAACTTTGACCGACAAGGCATCAATGACTACCTAGGGAATCCCTACAAACTCGCACACCCTGATGAATTATGTCCCTTCCACCTTCAGCAAAACCAGGGAATTTGGGACCATAAAGTGATTCGAGAAACTATCCTGAAACCGGGAACGGGGTATGAGAAGAGTGTGACCGGACGCGATCACGTAGCAAAGAAACGTAACATGACCCCAATTGCTCAAACTGTCTATAAACTGATCTTGTTTAATATTAAACTGAAAAGTCACATATCCACTTGTACCTTAGATGTCACACCCCTGATTTACTACATCCTATCTGATCAACAAGTTGGCGTTGCTAGGATCATAGCTAGTGAGATTAAGGAGGTTGCTTTGAGTACCAAAGATAGGATTCCTCTCTCCTTTCCTGGATTGATTATGGGGTTAATCCTTAGCCTCCACATCAAAATCCCTAGCCAAGTTCATGAAGAATTGCAGAACGCAATCACTACTGAGATCATTGCCAGGCACAGTGACAAAGAGACAAAGGGTAAAAAAGGCACAAGAGCTTCCTCATTGCACCAACCTCAAGCTCCAACAACTGACAGTGACTTTTCACACATGGACCCATACCAGCAGCAATGTTTCACCTACACATGGGATTACTTGGATGCTAACAAGAGGGTTGTGACTTCATTGAATGACTCCTTGTACCGGATGCAGCTGCACTCCGGCTATCCACAAGAAGCAGCCCATCAAGTTCCAACACTGGAAGCTTACCAGACTTATTGTGCTTGGCCTGGGGACATGTCATTTACTTATGGCGGGGGTGGTTCTTCGTTTATGCAGGTTGATGAGCAAGCTGATGATGATCAGGGTGATGAGGACTTAAATGATCTGGACCAAGTGGCAAGTGTAAATTCAAGCGAGGGCACTCAGAGTTATGATGATCATAACTGAAGAGGAGCAAAGAAAAGATTTGAAAGCACACCTGAAATGAGTGATATTTTAAGATGCTTTCAGTCAATTCTTTATTTCTAGACTCATCTTTTAATGCTTTACTTTAACTACTTTTGAACTATTTGCTTATGTATTGTGTTTAATTTGCTATGTGTGACTTTAGTGTGTGATGTTTTAAATTATGTTATGTTCGTATTCGTATAGTGTATCGTTCTATTGTGTTGTGTTTAAAACAATCAGTTTAATTAGTGTGTGATGTTTGTATTATTCAATGGTGTATTGTGATGTTCAAGACAATGTGTTTAGAACTTTTGGTTTAAGCTAGTACTTTATTTTCAATCCATTTTGAAAATGTGGAAGTCCATTTTTATTTATTACTCTTACTTGTATAAAAGAAAAAGAAAAAAAAAATCAAATGCTCAAAGCTTCAAGGTTCAAAGTGCTTGAAAAAGAGCCAAAGAATGAGCAAAGACTCAGATGTATGATAATGATATGTAGATTGTGACAAAGCGCAAAGCCAAGGTTCTAGTTTCCAGTCTTTCCAGGTGTTTACTTGAATTTGAAACAAGTACTTTGCACATAATTTGATTCATTAAGTTCTCCGCAATAACATAATTGTTAGTGAACCACTTAGAACTAGCCAAAAGGTGAGGAAACCTCAAATTGTTTGTACCATATGCAAGGAGTCCGTCATTCATTGTTTAACTCGGTCGTTTTATGTTAAATCCAATAATTGTTTTGAATTGTGTGAAAGCATGGAAAGGATCAAGGCGCATTTTTGTTAATGAGTGAAAACTACTTGACCACAAATAGCTTACCTTGTGAGAAGAGCGAGAATTTGATAACCCCAATTGAGCCAAATGAATCAGAGTCCTTAATAATGAACTGTCAGTATTCGCAGGCACAATGCTTAGTGAATTCACCCAAAATCTTTCAAAATGCAATTCATCATTGGTTCACTTTTGGACTCTGATACTTTTATAATCATTTTTTTTTAATCCTGAACCTTCAACTATTCTTGTCCCTTGCCTTAGGATAGGGGAACATTCTTAGGGTATAATTTTGAATAAGTTGGGGAGAAAGGGGAAGCTTAATTGTGTGTGTAAGTAATGGTGACCATTGTAATTGATCTTGACAACAAATGTAAACACAAAAGAAAAAGAAAGAAAGAAAAATCAAAAATAGAATAAGTTGTCGAGATCAAAGTGTTTGTTGTTAATCGCCATGGGTTGAAGAAATTTAGAGGATGTGTAAATAAATGTTTTGTGTAAATAGAAGAATGTTCCTCTATACTTGGCCATTTGAATTCAATTATCTCACATATGTCCTTTCTTTTGTAGCCAAGCCAAGTTACAACCCTAAAAAGACCTTTTGATCTATGCTTTTGTGCTTTTTGAAATGATATTTGGATGGACACCTAATTTGATCAGGATGTTGATATGATGTCGGATGTGTGTTCAAAACCCTCACTCATTGATATTCAATTTGTTTTATTTACTTACAAATAAGTGTGTTAGGTGTGGTTCATTTATGATCATGTTATTGACTTGAACTTTGTGACATGTATTATGTGCTTAGGACTTGTTTCATATTCATAATATATGTCTGGATTGATAGGAAACTTGATGCTTGCTCGCACAATTCGCATTTGAATCATGCATTCTGAAATTTTTTCAAAACCATTGAATATTTGGTCTTGCTTCTTAACTCTTGTCCAGAGCTTTGAACTGTTCTTTTTGAGTCTTTTGTTTGAGGACAAACAAAGAGTTAAGTTGGGGAGAGTTTGATAAGTGCCAGAAAGTAGTTAATTACATAGTTTCTTTTGGGCACATTTGTTACTTGTTTTACAAGTTATTTAGGGAAAAGTCAAGGAATAATGAATAATTGCCTATTGTTTTTCTTGTATCTTACTCTACCCATTTGTGCAGGAATTGGATGCCAAAATACCAAGCAAGGACCAAAAACAACAAAATTGTGCAAAGACCAACTCGCCATGGCGATCCAAAGGCGAGCCAAATGGCGAGTACTTCCAGAGAGCACCAAAAACAGAGCAACAGCATTTCGCCATGGCGAGAAAAATCCTGCCAGGCGAATTAAGGCGGCCTAAGTACAACTGATGACGTGGCAGAAACCCGTTGAGGAAGAAAGCTCAGCTCGCCATAGTGAGCTGCAACTCGCTAAAGCGAGCAGCCACTTACCAGAAACGTTATAAAAGCCTTTCTCTTATTTTTATTGGATTATGATGTTATTTGGAGAGGCAGAGACATTATGAGAGACAGAGGGGGAAACAGGGGAAACTAGAGAGAACTTCAAAGAGCAAGGAGTACAAAGGATTGAAGGGATTCACAAGATCATTGAGATATCGTGGCTTGCTTCCATTCCATCTCTTCTTTCCTCCTTGTAAGGTTACCATGACAATGAGTAGCTAAACTCTTTTGTTGGGATTAAATGTTTCTATTAGTATGTATTCCCTTTGATTATGATGTTGTTTGATTTTAATTATTTCATGATGTTGAAGTTATTCTTGTTGTCTATTACAATCTTATGGGTTTGAATTGTTATTGAAAAATACTTTTTGAATCTAGGTTTAGAATAAACTTCTATCAGAGCCTCTGTTCTAGACATGGAATATAGGTTTTGATAATCACTTTGAATATTGGAACCCAAAGCTTTTGTATTGTTTAATAGTTCGGGAAATCGGCAATACAACGATACAATCGACTATTGGATTGTTTAATAGTTTGGGAAATCAACGATTAAACGATCCAATAGAAATCACGACATCATTTGGACACGAATAATGTTGATGAGCAATATGTGATAATCTCGATTGATAATTAGAATCCGCAACACTAATCCGAGAAGAAGTACAAGTAGATTGATGAAGTTTAATCCCAGCATAATCATTTCCCTGTTAACTCTCAATCCTTTTATAATTTCGTAGTTTATAGCTTATGAAACAAAATATTGGGAATCCTTAGCTCAGAACGGTATCGATTGTTGAACGGTTTAGAATATCGCACCAGTCTCTGTGGAGACAATAACATAAAAATACTTACTTTTGATACCACATCACTCATTTGGATAAATAACGTGAAAACAATGAAGTGTATATAAAAAAAATGATTTTACAATTATAATTATCATTATTTAAAATAAATGAAAATGTGTATGAGTTTCTTTTTATAAAATATGAGTTTTTTACATGGTGAAAAAAGAAAGAAGATTAAAGGAAATGATGTGTCAAAAGAAAAATGCTATATACCGCGACAGTATTTATAGCGAATGCATCGCGATCCATTTATATAACCCCGCTAACCAATGTGATTGCCACCAAATCCAAAATAAAAGTTGTTTTGCTATTTTTTGTTTTAACTGTAAATAGCCATCGTGAAATTTCACAAATTAAAAATTCGTGATATATAGCACTCCTCGTGTCAAAAATGTAGTTGGGGATTCTGCGAGTAATTTTGGATGTCAATTCTTTTCTTAAGTCTAAAGAGTAATTAGAACCTATCGTTCAAGGTTTTCGGAAACAAGAATTTAAATACACTTGTTTTGTCTGAAATCAATTCATAAGTCCGACTCGTACAAACTTATATATGACATATATACTTGTAAAATGCAATAAATGCATCAATAATTCAAAATTTCTGCTCAATTATAAAACAAAAATCGACATGAACAAAATTAAAATAACAAAGGAGAAAATGAACCGAATGTAAAAATAAAGATAAAAAAATTATGATAAAATTTTTGTACAATTCTATCCGAGTTTGCCAAATTCACTACGAGTCCATCCGACCTAACTTTGTTTCTTTACAATTTTACTAAAATTCAAGATTACAACGAGATCAACTCAAAATTGATAACAACTTTGAAACCCTACGATTTCACAAGTTAACTCACAATTTTAACAACTTTTCTGCGATTGATAACAACATAAGGAAATATAAGCACAAAACTAAAAACATCAAATTTATTATTTCATAATAGATATATGTACACAATACAACCAATAATGGTATTTTGGTTATATACAATAACTAGCTTTATTATTTTCCTAAAATCTATGCTTTCTAGCAAATTATTCCATAAATTAAATAAGAGAAGATAATTTATTCCTAGGCAAGCGGTCACACTTCTAAGTAAATCTTCCTTCAATACTGCAAGAATCACTGTTTCAACTTGGTAGTTGGAGGACTTTCTAAGCGGATATAATCATATAGAACTCCTTGCCAAAATGAGTCAAATCTTGATTGTCTCAAAAATACTGTATTTTTTCCTTTTACCAAATGAACACTAGGTACTTCTATGCTAAACAACCAATATAATCCATGGATTCCATGCCTTGGTATGGCATTATCATCTCCTATTCTCTTTGTTGTGAAGTAGGGAGGATTGGCATTCATGTTATTGAACCAAACCTGATCACACATCATCCAAAAAAAATACAAGTATATATTAATATTGTGAATATCGAATAACTTACATCGGTGTATACTTTATTGGTAAAATTTTCATTGTGGCATACATAGCTCTCGACTATGTTTGCCACATAGAGATACATGACTGACAAGCATCATAGAGAGGGATCAATTGCGCGTGATCATTTTCAAAAACAAAGATAATTACAAGATAATGAAATTATTTTAAAGGACCAAAAGCAATAACTACCGTATTTCGAGAACTGAAAATATATTTAGGGTTAGATATTGTATTGAATAAAACATATTTAATGTACCTGCACTTCAGCATTAGAGGCACTTGCTAGGGCAAGTTGTAATGTGTAGTTTCCACTTATTACAGCACCATGTTCAAATACAATCTTCCATGTGGTTGCTTGAAATTTATTATTTCCTGTGGTCCTGCATATATAATTGAAGTTTAGATCAAAAAATGGCCCTTAAACAAGACATTTATAACAACAAATCAACAGAAAATTAATTACCTTGGAACATGAGCATAAAACCAATCCTTTCGATAGTCACTAACACCAACTGTGTAAACAAGATCCTGAGTTGGATATAATTCACTGTAACGGCTCCATAGACCATATTGCCTAAACCTATCATAGAATATATATTTCATTCGAGTTAGTGGAAACTGAACTTTAAAGATTAATACAACCTTTGTCCCTCCTTCATATAACGACTCTTTTGCGCTTATAATTAGGGACAAAGGTAGTAGATGCTAGTCAATTATTTAATTATGGTTTAGAGACTAACTGGTCTGGGATATCATTTGCGAATAATTTGTTCACTAGGTTAGCGTAAGGCTTTGGTACAAAAAATTCTCCAGCTGAGCGATCTGGAATGCCAATTTCCCAAACAGTTGGGCCATTTCTTGGAGGATTATATACGAGTGAATTCAAGTTGATGGTGCTTCCTACATATATACACATTGTTACATAGTCATTGTCTAATGCAGTATAATTATAATTACTTTGAGTAAAAACAAAAAACATAGTCACAATATAAATTTCCTGACTTTATTAGAGACGCAATTAGTTTGTAAATTAATAACTAACTAATTACAACAAACTATTAACTAACTGTTTAGTTAATAGTTTGGTATTAGTTACTTACTAATTTATTAACTAATTATGTCAACTAATAATAACCAAGTGATATTATTTTGATTGTTGGAAATTTACTTTCATACTTTACCTGGTTTAATTGTAATTGGAGAATTATATTTGTAATCTCCAATGTAGCCAGGAACCCATGCAAACAAGTTGTATGACCCAGGTACAATGTTTTTTATAACAAAGTTTCCGTTTTGGTCTGCTCTAGTCCAAAATTGATAGCCCTGTGAATTTGTATATAATTCAAAACTTTTTTAGTTACAACTTACATACATATTGATATTTCTTCAAAAGTTTAAATCAAACTTCAAATTTACCTTGCCTTCTCTCTGCCATGATCCTGCATCCCCAGGCAAAGCTAGACCAATGTATGCATTCTTAGCATTTTGAGATTTGCCGCCCCTAATGAATATGGTAAAGCAAGAAATTCAGCTCGCATCGAGTGTGTGTGTGTGTATATATTGTTCACTCTATAGAAACAAAATTCGTTAATGTTTACCCGTCTTGGACTTGTAAATGTCCGGTTAGTGTTCCACGTTGATTAGGTGGAATGAAATCTTTTGATTGAATAAAATTATAAGGCCAACTTTTGAGTTCATTTGACAGCTGATTAATCAAGGAAGAACAATTAAGTATGTGTCATTGCATACTAATAAATGGAAATAAATAAATCATAGATGATTGTAAGAGAAATATTGACCTTTTGTTTAGCATCTGACCATAGAGATTTAAATTGATCTTTACTTGAAGCTGAATTCATGTAAACAAAGACAGGCCCAAAAACCTTTTTATAAGTCTCTCCTTCTTGGAATTGGATGGCTGCGTCTTTGCCAGCATAGTGGGTGCTTACAAACATCTACACACATGTAATTGCATTTTTTTCAAACTTTTATGATACATTCTCTAATTTTTAAATTTAAATGGCGCTTTTTAGACGCATCTTTGATAAAAAAAAAATAAAAAAAAAACCTCCATTTATCGGAATGTATCAATTGAATTTTATCTTCCAATCGACTTTTTTTATTTCCTTTCGAGATTGAGCAACATGGGAGCCAAAACAGTAATAATCATTTAAAGTTAGTTATGCATATAGTAAGATGATACACATGAGTTGAACTTACCGAGAGGCAAATTGGGCCAACATGAGATGTAAGATCTTGCTTAACGGGCCCGCCATTGCGGAACTCATTACTTGGTGTAATGATCCAAAAGCCCACGGGCTTTTCAGAATCTGCGGTAATCCATCCATTAACTTGGTTGTATTGGTTCTCAATAGAGTATTGATATTTGTCATCCACCTAAGTGCAACATAAACCATTCATAAATTTATTTGCATGATTTTTAAAGTAGAATCTATAACTATGTACTATTAATACAACCCTATTTGTAGCACCAAATTGAGTGGAAATGGCACCCAAACAAAAGCATAAACCTATTTATTTAGTTACCTCTCCCTTAAATTGTGGATTGGATGGATGTGTTAAGAGAACTGCTTCAGGATACGCCAGTTTTTGACCGTCATCTCTATCTTTCATTGATGCCATTCTTCTTTGCCTAATATCTGATATGGCCATATAGTTGAAGCTGCATGCATCATTGGTTCTTTATTAGTTATGCATATATTGTGTTTTTTTTTTATCTCTTTCAAAATAATAACCTTCTTATTCAAAAAAACCTAAAACTTAAGAATTCAATAGGTGTCACTTTTATAACAAGAGCTACTATTTGGTTTTAAAAAATAAAAAGAAATTAGTTTTTTAATTGAAACACTTTTTTGATAGTTAGTTACCTGGCTTCCTTAGGTTTAAAAACGGTCCTTATTTGATCAACTTTAATAGCAGGGAATCCTTTTGGTCGTACAAATACCACATAAGTGTAAAATCCAGAATCGCCTTTTCTCACTATATACCTATAAAAATATATTTATTCAAAACAAAGAATCATTAATCATCCAAATTGCAGAGTGATAGTTATGTTAATCATCAAAACCAAGAAACATGTTCATAATTAATTTTCACAAACTGTGCCAAATAATTGGGACTAGGATTTCACCTTTGGTCTATGTTTATAGGGACACTTGAGTCACCCATAGAAGAACTCCATGACCTTAAAAATGAAACCTCCACTATATTCTCATTCTGTGTTACGACTGAGAAACTTGTCCCATGGACTCTGCAATGGTAATCTCAATTATAGATTAGTCTCTTCTTTAAGTTTGTTATAAATTTTAAACATCATAAGTGTATCAAATAATCAATGGAATAACATGTCATACAATTAAATTATATCATTATACCTTTGAAATGTTTTGCTAAAAACAACGTCAAAGTACCTAGTAATAATAACAAAGCATAATTATGTCAATGTATCTTATTTTTGTGTCATATATGTTACTGGATATAAGCTTGTAGAAATTTATTTAATAAGAAATAGGTACCCTCTATCATCATCTTCATTTCCAGATTCAAGTACATTGTCCATTCCGGAGTATGATATTCCTAAGACATACCCCCCGGGATTTGCCAAAGTAAGGGAAAAGATGCCATTGCTAACCACCACCTGAAAATCATTTAAGAAAATCAGAACAATAATCTTTCCTTTTCAATCTTCTTTTGAATAATTTTTTGGAGACCTATCTTTTTTTAAATTGCAGTTCGAACAATTGTAGCTACAATGTAACAAATTTAAAGGTTTCTACAACGACATTGCAATTGCGATGTTGGATTTTTCCAGCAATATAAAGATTTACAATGCAACCACATTAATATGTTTATAATTAAAAATAACCAATCAAAATATTTCTTCACTATTATTCAGTTAAAAATTTCTTAACCTTAAGCATTTCTATTTCAAAAGCCTAGTTAGTATATAATTAACCTGCTTAGAATTTTCACGATTTACAGTGACTGAAGATTGAGCATTAGCCAATCCTCTTACGCTTCTTCTGCAAGTGGAAACAATGCAAGGAAAATGAGTAAAAAATATATTAAAAAAAAAAGTAGCATGTTATTACTTTTTCAATTCAATTGAAAAATAGGAAAGGGGAAACAATAGGACAAATAAACAAAAAGGACAATTTGTGCACCAAAAGCATATTAGAAATTTTAATTATGATAAAGGGTTCAATTTTCTTTTCCTATTAGTTGTAGGAAATGCTTCTTTTGCCTCTAATTTCCCTTTAAATAAAATACCCTTTTTAGCAAGGTATATTGGAATATTGGAATCTAAGACAAACAGAGAGATCCACCCCTTGAAGTGACAGAATAACGATATTTGCACTGGAAATATTCCTACTACATATTTAATGACTTTATTTTTTAAGCAATAAAATAAAAGCTGTTTTTTCTAAATTTATACAAACAGTTAAAATTATATAACAAATTTAATACATAGTCACCAACCTTATATTTGTTTAACTGCAATGATTTGACAAGTAAAATAGTTTTTATTTGAGTGAAATCAAATGAAATATCTCAATTATTTTTAATGGCAAATATTAGTAATGAAAGTGATGTGAAACAATCATATGTTACTAGCATAGCTTAAACAAAATTGTGAATTAATGAATTTTAACCATTATTGATATAGTATAATAGACCTGTAACTAATTGTGATGAGAAGTCAATTACAACAAGCAATCTAGCTTAAAAATAATAATCAGAAATGTATGAGTTAATTTCATTTTCATCAATGTTGTAATGTTGACTATTATATATACACACTGTCAGGTGGTGCAGGGGAATATTTGGATGCAAACTTGTCAGCTAATAAACTCTTCAACTCATCCCCACAAAAAATAACATACAAGATAAATAAATGAATACAAGTGAAATGTTGCATGCAGATGCAAACATAACAAAAAGATAAATAAAGGACATATGAAATTCTGAAAGTTAATTTTTTTTCTCCTTCTGAGATCATAGACTAAAACCATGATTCTTTTTTTTAAAAAATGTTTTTCTCTATTTATGGAATCTTTCTGTATTTTTGGAAAGAATAAATAAATAAAATATATATAGTATGCACTATCCATAGCATTTTCAAATAAAGGTATGCGGCTACAATCTGAATAGCAATGTAATGGTTGTTGAAATTGCAACACAATTACGATTGAGGTTGTATAAGCTGCATTTGATTGCGATTCTCTACAATATCTAAAATCATGAAGCCATCACAATTGTTAGTGTGATCGGTTTTTAAAACTCTAAGAAGGAATGTCTTTCTTTTAAATGCTCTTACCTTATGATTTTATTTGTCTCAATCAAAATGAAAGCAACATTGTTGTATAACTAAACATAGAAGCAAAATTAAGTAAAAATGGCAATTAAAAAAATAATGATGGAAAACCTGATTGAGATATGTTCTGAATAGGTACTTAACGTGAAACAAAGTTGCAAAGCCATTATGTACCACCACAACAAGATAACTCTTTTGCTCATGTAACGTTCCATCTTCATCTTTAAACAATATGAACCTGAAAATAATTTGAAAACTTCATTTAAGAAACATATTCACACAAGGTCCACAAAGATGTCAATGAATGGTAAAATAAATTTTGATACAAAATGCTTCTATAATGGTAAAACATAAACCAGGTTATATATAAATATAAATTCTGAAAGACATGTAAAATAAAAAAACCTTGATAATGATCAACAAAGTTTTGATAAAACCTTGATAATGCTTCTATTAGAATTGTTTTTTCTATATTACTCTGCAAATTGCAATGCATGCATTACTATGAATTTATGAAAGATAGAAATCTCTATAGAACCTCAATATATAGGCACATTTTCAAATCGAACACGTGCAAGCATTTACACTAGGCAAAGGGAATGACCTCATAAATTATCATATAAAAAGACTAAGGTTCAATGACCAACTTTAGCAAAAAAAGTTATATACTTAGAAAAGAGTTTAACAACGACTATAATTAAGATTAGATCAAATGTCGACTTAATAGTATTATCATTGATATATATGGAAAAAGGTATTTTACAAATGAATGTTTTTTTGTAGTTTTACACAAGGACCACAGAATCTGAGGCTTTGTATTAATTTATTTTGATCAACTTTTTTACTTTTTTTGAATTTGAGAATGGAGAATTTTTTTTAACTAAAGTACATTAATGGTAATTCTACACACGATTAAAAAAAATGGTCATTATACGACCATCTGAGGCATTGTATTAATTTATCTTGATCAACTTTTTTTTTTTTGCATTTGAGAATGGAGATTTTTTTTTAACTAAAGTACATTAATGGTCATTCTACACACCATTAAAAAAAAGGGTCATTATACGACCATATTGAAGGACCCAAACTCACTTTTAAGTAAAGTCTGGTAAAAAGTTGTTCACCTAAAAAAAAATTCGAGTTTTTTTCGAAAGATTCGTTCTTTGTTGAAATTTATTAACGACTTGAATCAAATCATTTGATTATCCATCAACACTAACTATCCATATTCTTATATTCTTTTCAAGTTAGTATCACACCATTTTAATATTATTTTGGACATTTTTAAAATCCATTAATATCACAATGACTTAACACAATTAATTGATATCTTAACCATTTTTTTTTAAACAAAGAGAAGGTAAGAAGTCACAGCTCAAAATAAAAAAAAAATCACCCCAAATCAGACTTGTCACCATATCAAAAACAATGGTGAGAAGTTGTACCCCATGACTTCTCACCTTGGAAAATTTAAGCTACAACTTTAGTATAAATAAAGTTAGGAGTGGATATAATTAATTTAGAAAAAATTTATTTAAAAAATAAAGCGTTTCTATATACTCAGAAAAGTTCACACCACCAAAAAATATACTCAGAAAAGTCCATCATATGAATCTTTCCCTTGATAAGTTGTAGTAACCTATAACCTGCATCAGTTAATACTTGACACTACTATATATAAATATATGCTCGTTGCCAAGGAGGTTGAATTATTAATATATATTATCTATGAAGAGGATTAGGAGAAAAAAAGTGGGGCCATCAATAATGTTATTTCCATTTCCGTACATCTTGGCTTATTTGACATATAAAAGCGTTTGGTGAAGTATAACAATCAGTTCTCCATTAATTTTTTGTGATCTTTCAATGAGAATTTGAGATTCCCCCACAAGCACAGTATGAATGTATGTATATTGACCTTCACTTCAAGTGTGATACTAAATTATTGTTATTTTTTTGATAATAAGTGTGATATTTTTTCGATGGCTATTGTGATATTTGATATCTTGAGGAGGAGCATACTTCAACGTCTCAAACCAATATCACTAAGCCAACTCAAATAGATTGGTTTTATTTGTTAGTTAACGCTTAAATGAAAATTAGTCACAATCTTATTAAAAACATATTAACTTCTTTTTATAGAAAAAACATATGAACTTTACACTTAAAAAATCGTTTGA
>Ga0228710_1006454_pt1 | contig 17756 bp, 12 predicted proteins | sample MedpolnodulmetaG_FD_177995 | JGI IMG/M metagenome (GOLD analysis project Ga0228710, IMG submission 177995) | Root nodule microbial communities from Medicago polymorpha collected in Santa Monica, California, United States - pink nodules | ecosystem: Host-associated > Plants > Roots > Nodule...
TGACAATATGCAGGAGCATTTGAAGAAACATCTACGTGTGCAGGGCAATTTAATGTGTGGTGGTGAATATTTTCATATTCGTTGTTGTGCACACATACTGAACTTAATTGTCCAAGAGGGTTTAAAATGGGCCAGTGAGGCACTGCATAAAATTAGAGATAGTGTAAAGTACATCAAGGATCTGATAGAAGGATGATTAAGTTTGAAGATTGTGTCAATGATGCGGGAGTAAGCGTAAGCGGTGGTTTAAGATACAACGTGTCGACTAGGTGGAATAGCACTTATATTATGCTTGAAAGTGCCACACAATATAGAAAAGCTTTTGAGTATTTTTAGGTGGCTGATCAGAATTATAAACATTGTCCATCAGATGAGGAATGGGAAAGGGCAGAGAGAATTTGTGAGTTCTTAGAACCATTTTATGATATCACAAATTTGATCTCGGGTTCATCTTATCCGACTGCAAATTTGTATTTCATGCAAGTATGGAAAGTCCAATGTATTTTGGAAAAAAAAACAAAAATTGTGTGGATGAAGTGATAAAGAAAATGACATTGGATATGATGGTGAAATTTGAAAAATATTGGACAGATCATAGTGTAGTGTTGTCTTTTGGAGCTATTCTAGACCCACGGTTGAAGGATAAGTTTCTAAAGCATTGCTACGCAAGACTTGATGCTTCAACATGTGAGGAAAAACTCAAGAATGTGTTGGATAAATTTAGAGGGCTTTATGAAGATTATGTAAGCTATTATTGTAACCAAAGCACTTCCCTTTCTCAATCACTATGTGAGACCAGCTCATTGTCCAGAGAGGGGAACAAGACCAAGAAATCGAAGATTGCCATTGTAAGTTTTATAGCATTTGATCATATTCATAAATCTTGCTCTTCCTGCATCTATTTTATAAACTTGACATGTTTGCCAATGCTTTGCTGGATTTATCTATGTTTGCTAATGTTTACTTAGATTCCTTGTTGGAAATTTGAATTGTGAGTCCCAAACTCAATCCTTCGCACGTTGTTTTCTTAGATTAGACGGTTATGTCTTTGTTTTGAATTTAGAAAAAGTAACAGTCTGTTGTAATTTCACTATGCATTTGGTTCTTCCTTTGAGGGTTATTATTGATTAAAGGAAGAATCACATGCTTTCAGATTGGTAATTTGTAAAATGAAATTTTGATTTGGTTATATTCAAAATACAGTGTTTTGTACAATGCTATTAGCATCTATTTGACTTGGTAATTTGTAAATGGAAATTTTATTTGGTTATATTATCTAAGAACCCTGTTGTTCAAATGGTGTGATCTCTGTAGTGAACATGGAATTTAGTTTGTATCAAAACTTTCTGCGTGCTTATGTTCTCAATTTGAACTAGTTATATATACTTAACTAGATGCTTGATATTGTGCTTATAAGTAAAAGTAAATGGTATTTCAAGCATCACACGTTTCTATTTGTGGTTAATTTAATTGTTTGCTACAAACCTGCTGCTATTCTGAGAACATTAAGTGCATGTTTGTATTTGATACATTAGGAATTGCAAGATTTTAAAACATGGAGCTCGAGTAGTGGATTTCTTCCTGGCAAGAGTGAATTAGATGTATATTTTGAGGAAGAATCTATGCAGCTTGAAGAAGAAAACTCTGAGGATTTTGAGGTGCTTCTTTATTGGAAGCTTAATGCAAAAAAGTATCCAACACTCTCGATAATGGCGCGTGACATTCTTAGCATTCCAATCACCACCGTGGCTTCAGAATCTTCTTTTAGTATCGGAGGATGCATTCTCACTAAATATAGAAGTTCTATACTTTCAGAACATGTCCAGATGTTGATTTGTGCTCGTAGTTGGATGCATGGTTTTTCTGAAAATTCTAATGGTAATCTCCAACTAATTATTTGCTTATGCTTCTGCTTTAAAATCAGATTGAGTTAAGTATTATTAGGGACTGTATCAGGTTGTGCAACACGTGTTGATATTCCATGTCATCTGCCAGTTATCCTTTTTAAGAATTGGTACAATAATGGGATGGGATGAGACATACTTAACAATATTACCAACATTTTTGTTTCGTTCCAATTCAATCATCATATTAGTATATGTTTGGTTTCCTGTTGATACCACATAACGTTCAGAATATCGCGTTCCAATTCACTTTTCCAGCAGAATTTGTGGAGATCTTGTCGTGCCTTTTCACCGCAATTCTGCAATCCTGCCGCCAAACCAAACTGGCGCTTAGAGAGTATTTACTTAACACTTTTTTGCAGGCCCATTGCCACCATTATCCATGTTTTTGGGAATCTATCATTTGATTCTTTGTTTTTTCATATGTAATGCAGTTGTCAAAGAAACTAATGAATAGAACCTTATAAACTTGAATATTAAGGTTGCTAGAGAAATCAAAAGGCTAGTTGGAAAATCATAACCCTCCAACTTGAGGGCATGCTCGGTTCACCGCTGCGGTGTCATTCAACCTCTTAACTTATTGCTTACATATTTTATTTGATAGAAAACGAAAATAAAGGCTAACAAGATTTTAATTTACTAATGAACTTGTATTGTTTATCAGCAAAAGTTAGAGCCAAAAAACTATTTACAAAGTTCATTATTTTTCATCTCTAGTTTTGCTGACCTTAATTTCAAATTTTCAAGTAGTATTAATTTAGGTGACATGAGAATTATTCTGAAAGGAATAATGTTTATAAAAGAATTGGTTTGAAAGGAATCCTTTTCTATGAATTGTGCAAGCAAGGGAAATCACGTTCGACAGAAGAATTATATTTTAGTAACTTTTTTTTATTTATTTTCACCATCTGTTTAATTATTTTAATTAAAAAACACGACCATTCGATAGAATCAAACTAAACTCTCTTTTTTTAAAAAGATTTTTAAGAAAGAATCAAACAAAACTTAATTGGTTTACACTAAAAATTCTTTAAAATTCAAATCAATTCTCAACCATATTATATATCACGCATGGGATTGCACGTCTGCAAGTTGCAATTCCGTCAGCTTACCTGGGTTAGGTGCAAGATAATATTTTATCTTATGCTTTCTTGTGATGTATATAATTTTTTTTCCATAAGTTATAAAAATCATATATATTTTTATGCAAATCTTAAAAGGATAATGCAATTACAGACCAAAAATATTATCTTGTCGTATGCTGTTGTAAAGCTTTGGAAGAAAAATGTAGAGATATTTTATTAAAGATATATCTCTTATTATAATTAAATGAATAATCATAATGACGTAGACATAATGTTATTTAACAAGAAAACTTATTTATGTATTTTGCATGAGGGCTTTAATAAACTAACACGCACACCTTTAAATTAAATAAGTCTATAATCTAACGCATGAAAAGCCAAAATCAAAATACATGAAGTTGATCTATTTTTATTTTTTTTTGTAGAAATGAAGTTGATCTCATTTGTACAAGAGAAATGTTTTCCAAACACAAAATACTGTAAATTCGAGTTCGAGTGTTTGCTCTCTTACCTGAGGTCTGATTTCTCCATTTGATGCTATAAAGTTGAGGATTTCTATGTGAGTAAATCGTCAAATTTGTCCATGAATTTGCAAAGATTAGTCAAATTTGTTTCTCAATTTGTCGAAATATCACATTAATCCTTGAATTTGTCAAATGTTAATCAAATTAATCTCTCCGTCAAGTTGTGGTGTTAACGGTGCTGACGTGGTCTGTTAACCTCTCACAAGGCTTGTCATGTCAAATGTCACACAAGCAAGAACTAATTTGACTGAAAGTGACAAAATTGTCAAGGACGAAATTGATTGATTTGCAGAAAATTGAAACCTTGATTTGCAGAAAAATGGTCATTATGCAATGGCTCTTTCATCCTCAAATCTATAAAATTGGAACCCTGGTTTTAAAATATGTAATCTAGAGTCCAAAACCCCCAAAATTTCTTTCAGTAATTGATGACAACGTTCTTCCCCAATTCTAAAAATTTCAAAACAATTTAAAGCGGCAATGAAGAGGTTTGGAGGGCAAGGTTGATGGACAAAGTTGACTGTGTAGGAAGTGAGCTTAGGTTGATTAAGTATTTGATAGTCATAATTTGCTTGTTTGAGTTGTTTAACATGTCCCTGCATTGTACTAGGTGTGTAATGTTGTAATGAAAAGAGGTTGAAGATGAATGAATGCAACCTTTCTGTTAAAATATTTCCATCAAATTAGTTCTTAAATTATTTGCCTTAGTATCAAATTGATCCCTATATTATATAAAAGTTCCATCAAATAAGTCCTTGAATTATTTAAACAGATGTCATGTGACCACTGGTGCATATATGTGGTGAACAAAGTAAAAAAGTAAAGTGACACAATTTGATCCTTGATTATACCATTAAATAGGTCGCAATTCAGTCATTACACTATAGTAAGTCATAAATCATACATTCCATGTTCTTAAATATTACATTTCCAAAAAGAAACCCACCTACGGGACATAATTTAAACAAGGTTAAATATTACTTTTTCCAAAAGCATAATTTAATCAGGCATCAAACATCACTTCTTTTGAAATCCTAGAGTTGTGATAAACTCCATGAATTAGGATTGAGTAGAACCGGATGACCCATAACTTGGATACGGTACTCTAATAACTCCAGGAGCAGTTTGATGTGGTGGAGTTAGACCCCTCACTGGTGTTTGCTTAGACCTCTCAAATAAAATAACTGGTTATCTCTTGTCATACCTCCTCGTACTCGCTCCTTGCAATAAAATCAATCAAATTAGTCCTTGAATTTCTAAAATTTTCAATCAAATCAGTCCATAACTTATTACACTAACTATCAAATCGATCCTTAAAAGAGGGGTAAAATTGGAAAAACAAAAAAAATTAAAAGTGAAAAGTTAAAACTGAAATTTGTTGCATTTCTATCAAATTGGTCCTTGTACACGTGGTTGATTGGATGACACGTGTACAACACTATACAACATCCAGGACGACACATCATCATCACTAACAGAGATATTGGACAGAGGGATGAATTTGATGGACATCTATTAAATTCAGGGACGAATTTGATATTTCGATAAATTGGAGGACGATTTTGGCTTGTCCGTGCAAATTCAAGGACAAATTTGATGGTTTACTCATTTCTATTCCCTTCAAGAAAAAAAATTGAGAAACATTTTAAAATGAAATTTGGCATTATAAAATAACATATTCATGATTTATTGTTAAACAAGTTCGTTCCTCTATTAATAATAACATTAAATTTACAATATTCATGATTTATTTTAACCCATATTTAAATTATTATTTTTTTAAAGAACCCATATTTAGAGTTCTGACGCTTTAAATTAGCATTTTTTATAAATAAAATTAAGTTTGGAGGCACAAAGAGCATTTTATTATCTAAAAAAAAAATATCTACAAAGTTTTCGAGACCGAATTTACAATTTTCGTTCAATAGATTTTCATGTTTTTTTTTGGACTGATTTGTTTATTTCCTTAGAAAAAATTATTCCATCTAAAAAGTATAGCTCTGACATTCTAACTCTAAAATAATTTAGGTGTTTTTGGATCAATTAGTTTAAAAGTTTATTTTGTCCGACTCAGTTTAATTTAGGGTTAAAATATTGACAACTTGTTGAACAATTAACACAAATCACAAACATGTACTAACAGATAATATCTTTGAAGTTCAAAATTTACACAATCTATGAACTTGTCTGTAGGATGACCAACACAACAGATAATTTTATCTTTCAAGAGTCTACATTCTTCCCCGGCAGTCTTTTTGCCATTTCCATTACGTCTCTGTCTTGAAAAAGGCCTAACATCTTCAAAGTTCAAACTATGCGTTCTGCCGAATGTCACTTTGAAATCAATGTTTAAGTCCTGCCGCAATTTTGAAATCAATGTCACATTGTGAAAGTTGAGTCGTGAAAACTCACCAAAGCGAGGCGGACTTTAAGAGTCCGTTTGGCTCGAGTGTTTAGGAGGGGAGGGGAGTTAAAATTTTTAGTTTGAAGTGTTTGGTTCACTTTTTAAGAAGAGGAGGGGAGGGGAGAGGAGGGGAGCAAATTTTATTGTATTGTCAAAATTATCCCTTAGATTAATTTAAAATCTCAATATTATCCTTATAACAACATTTATTATTATTAGGTTATAAGTTGTATTATCTTGTAACAACTTTTATTAATTAGATTATATTATCCTTGTAACAACTTTTATTCCATATTATTAACAACTTTTCTTTGTAACAACTTTTATTACTACTCGTAACAACCCTATTATTAATCTATTATTTCATCGTCTACATCATGTTGTTATCGATTACATCGTTATTGTTTCGCTAATTTATTATTCTTATTTGATTAAGTTTAAGGGTAAAACAGTAAAATAATTTTAAAATCTCTCCCCCTCCCCTTGCGAACCAAACACATTTTTAATTAAAATATCTCCCTTCCCCTCCCTTTCGTTAAAATCTCTCCCCTCCCTTCCTAATTCTCGAACCAAACGGACCCTAAGGCTCAAATCACACCACCGAAATCTCAGCACTCGAAGCGAGAGTAGACTTCGTCCTTGGCCAATGGGCAATTCTGCTAGCAACAATGCAGCAGCAATCGTGAGGCCCAAGAGAGCAGTGTTTCGGTCAAAAAGGATCCTCATTAAACCTTAGAATGGAATGATTACATTATTATTGAGTAGTGACTCATTAGTTATAGAAGATTCGTGACTCACTAGTTTGTTATTATGAATCTATTAAAAAAACATGTTTCCTTCGTCCCAAATTATAAGTCGTCCGTGAAAAAATTGTCCTAAATTATAAATTGTTTTACAACAATGATGAATCATTAATGTTACTTTTTCAATTATACCCTTATCTATTTATTACTATAACTTTTTTCAGTTCTTTAATTTATCTTTCTCGTATCATTTATTAAGGACAATTTTGTTAAACAACTCGTAATATTATTTTTTCATACAAAATTAGTTACTTTTCTTAAATATACTTGTAAAATATCAAAACGTTATTATAAGACAGAGAAAGTATTATTGAGTCAACATAATAATTTAAGCTATTTAAGATCTTGTGCTTCCTTTCTTATGGTCATCAATGAAATTAGCCAATTCTCTTTTTATTTTTCAATTTTTAGGAGGCTCTCTTGGTCCTAAATTTCAAAGAATCTTCATTCCTAACACTTTTGCGGGGATATTACACACTAAATTAGAGGCAGCTTTCCCGTCTACACTTTTTTAAATTGTCTTAGTTTTTTAATTATGTTGTCATTTTTTTATTAAAAGTCAAGTGTTGTACCATTAAGAATTACTTTAATTATTTTATTTGTAAATAATAAAATGTTTAACTATTTTGTCAAAAAAAAAAGTTTAAATATGTGAAAGATAAATAAATGAATTGATGGTATTAAATATATAAAAAGAATTAGTAAAGTAAAAAAGATTCTCTCTAATTCTATTGTCACTAAATTTAGTGATGGGTTTGACAGAAATTTTACATTGTTTTTCTCTAAATTATTCTCGCTAATTTAATTTTTTCCATTTGTGCTATATTTATATAGTGCCTCTACTTGTTGAAATTTTTTAATCCAACACCACGTATGAGTCAACTTTTTAGTAACTAAACCAACTTGCTAAATTTAACTAATTGATTTTTCTTTTTTTAGGGAAAATTTAACTAATTGATATTACCGTAATGAAGTGGTTATAATGATTTTAAAAAAAAGTACGTAGTTTTAGAGGAAAAAGTATGTAGTTTTTTTTTTTGTTACAAACATGATCTTTAGTTGGTGTATATTAAAAATTATTTTTTTTGAGAATTTAATCACATAATTTGAATTAATATTTGTAATATTTTTTTAAAGACAGTGGTTGGTAATTAGTTGTTTGATTAATATTTACTCATTCATCCAAATTCAAATCTGGATATTTAACTTTTTAATTCTTAACTTTCGTGACCTTGAAGGTTTTAACCTTGTCATGCTAGGTAAGCAAGGATGGAAGCTCCTCACAAACACTTCCTCTCTCCTCACCAAAGTTCTCAAAGCTAAATATTTCCCTAGAAGCGAGTTTTTGGATGCCACTATTGGCCATAGTCCAAGTTTCACATGGAGGAGTATCTGGAGCAATTCCGATGTTATCTCTTGGTTATAGGTGGAAAATCGGTGATGGTAAAGATATTAATGTCCGGAAAGATCCCTGGATCCGCACTCGTCAGAATTTGCGACCTACCACATTACCAGCAAACAATCTTCTCAACCTGACTGTCTCACAACTCTTCAACCCAACAACCAACACTTGGAATCGTGACTCTATTGCTTCTATAATGAACACATACGACACATCTGATATTTGTAAGTTGCCTTTGCACTCTTGAACCCACTCTGATACAATAATTTGGAATGCATCTCCTAATGGCTCATATACAGTTAAATCCGCGTATAAGATGTGTGAGTATTTCAGACCAACGGTCAAATTATCATGTCCCTGGGGATTGGAAGTTAATTTGGTCATTGCACGTTCCGCCAAAAATCAAACATTTTTGTTGGAGATTGCTTCGCAACAGTTTACCTACAAGGTCTAATTTGCAAAGTCGTGGAGTCCATTGCCAGTCTACTTGTGTGGTTTGTAATCAGGACCTGGAAGATGAAATGCACATGTTTATGCATTGTAAATTTGCTACAGATTGTTGGAAAGTAGTGAACCTTTGGGATAAGATAGCATCGTACATGACGTCAAGCGGTAGTTTTTCCTCTATTATGTTTGCCACTGTTAGATCGCTTGAAGTGGAAATTCATGCCAGATTTGTAGCTATGTTATGGAGTATTTGGCGTGCACGTAATGCTTGCTTATGGGAACAAAAACCAGTCAATGCACACACTTCTTGTGTTCTAGCATTGGATACTGTTCGAGATTTCATGTGGTGCAACCGTTCCAATGATACTATGCAGTCAGCTACTCCGGGGTGGTCTAAACCACAAGCAGATTAGATAAAGTGTAATGTTGATTGTGCCCTTTTCAAAATCGAAGGAAAATTTGGTGTCGGTATCTGTTTTAGAGACAACCTTGGACATCTTATCCAAGCTTACTTAATGGTTTTTCCGTCTATTTCAACTACAGCAGAGGGTGAAGCTACTGCTCTACAACAAGCCCTCCAAATCGCTCTCGATCTTGGTCTCAATCGGGTAGTTTTTGAAACTGATTGTCAGCTAGTTGTGAATGTTGTTCTTAGTAATAGCACATATGTTAATGAACTAGGAAGTTTACTTTCTAATTGCAGGGCGATGCTTTTTTCTAATGCTAGTTATGCTCTAGCTTATGTTAGGAGACAAGCTAATAGAGTCGCTCATAATCTTGCTCGAGCGTCTATATTACATGCTAGTCCCAATATTTTCAATCATCCTCCACACTGTATTGACTCTATTATTCTGGATGAAATGAAGTGAGCTATCTTCCCATAAAAAAATAATCTTAACTCAAACCAGTTGAGCTACCTAGCATTCCCAAATTTATAATATTTAATTTAGCAGTCCCTATGAACTTAACTCATTTGGTAAGGGATAATGCACAGTATGTCCAGGGGCCGGGGTTCAAACCTCGAACACCCCACTTATTCCTCTATAAGATGAATTTCTCTAGCCATTAGGCTACTTGACAAAAAAAGAATTAGCAAAAAATAATTATCACAAATTGGGTTTATCAATTTTGGAGATCATATTCTATACGGTCATAAATTTGTCGTATCCACGCATTTGACACATTTGAAATTGTTGAACTAAGATTAGACGGTTTCAATGCAATTTTAAATTTTATTTCAAAATAAAAAATAAAGAATTTAAAATATAACCCGTTCAATTTTAATCTAATGACCGATGATTTGTCAAATGCTTGAACTTGACAAATTTGTGACTTGCAGGAAACTTTGGTCCCCAATATTGTGGGTAATGGGTCAAACTAGATAATTTTGCAATCTTAATTTTTCCGAAAGGAATTTTGCTGACCTTAATGTAAAGTCAATGTATTGTCGACTTGTCGTTTATAATTTGCCCCTAGTTCACCAAATGTTTAATATATTTTTAATCCTTGGAAATTTACTATTTAGTTTTAGTTCTTGTATAAGTTTTTTTTAATCTTTGCAAATATATTACTTTTTGTTTTTGGTCTTTGGTATATGTTTTAGTCCTCGTAAGATATGCTCATATCGAAATTTGATACGATGATTATTCACGCTAAAGATTATGGGATAGGCCTTGTTGGCGATGTGTCATGATCAAAGTCCGAGTATATTTTAGAGGTAAAAAGTGGGTGACTTTCATGTGTTTAGATAGTCCTATGAATATAGGAGTAGTTCACTCAACCTCGTCTTCTCATTCCTACGAGTATGAATTAACTATCTTGAATAACCTTCACCCCACTTCTCTCCTTGTTTGTTTCAAGTTTAAGAATTACATTCATGTGAATACATGATCAGAGAATAAGATTCTCATGTCTGTTACAAAATTGAGAAATAGTTATTCTTAGGTATAAAGATTCATAAGAATAAAATAACTTCTCATAACTTTCAATATTTCCAAATTAAAAGGTGGAAAAGTGGGTTCCAATTTTCCTACGAATATTAGAGTGTGCCAAACAGTTTTTTTTTTTTTTTTTTTTTAAAAAAAAATACTAAAAAATCAAACACCCTTCTTTGTATTCCATGTGTACGTTATTCCTAGAAATAATTTTTTAAATAAACGCACCCTTCAAGTCATGGGTTGATATTTGCCCTTCTCAGAAGCAAACCCTCTCTGCATAAATAATGACTTGATTCCTTGCGTGACATAGTAAAATTGCACGAGTTTTTCAATTGATATGAAACTTAATTAAATGGGCGTGACCATATGGTTGGTACATAAAGTATTTCACGGGAACACACAAAAATGGGCACCATAATCTGTTCTAACCACCTCTTGTCTACAATGATGTACCCCATATAAATGAGGACAAAGTCTAGGGCAGAGAATCACAACTGTTTTCTTCACAAAATAAACACACACCGAACATGAAATATGATGTCTGAGCTTATAAGCGTTTAATTTATTGTAGGGTATGGGCTCCTGTTCATGGAAGGGTAAGTCCCAAATATGGAATCTTAGAGGGTATGTTTGGAGCTAGCTTGTTGAGACATTGAATTGGAATTGTAGTTGCTATAAATAATACCCTCTCACCAGACACTCAGAAAGATACAGCAGCACATGAGAAAACCTATGAATAATGGCCACTAACAAGTAACAAGGGCCTAGAATACCACAGTCCACAGGACCAGTATCTACCAGAGCCAGAGGAATAGAAACTACTACCATTTAGAGTACTAGTTGAAAAAGCTAAGGTGTAATAAAAATTACACTATGACTTCCACTTAAAAGGAGCCACCAAACTTTGTAACCAAACACCAAACTTTGTAACCAAAAAAAGAAGAGCATCGAACTGGAATTATTTTGACTGACATACTTTTGAAAAAATTATCCAATCTACTTTCCATTAAAAATAAATATCCAAAATGTCATACTTTCTGATTTTCCCTTACATGACGTCATCTGAGATGGAGTCATGAAAGGGTAGTAGGATGACGTCAACTGAGGGGAAAAATTAGAAAGTGCAACAATATTTATTTTCAATGTAGGGTAGATTGGATAAAAAAAAAAATTAAAATAGGTCAATTAATTTTTTTTCCCAAGCATTAGTTTTTTATTTTATTTTATGAAAAACATCAACAAAAAAAATAAAATTAGCCCGTAGCCTCCACCATTTTCATATTCTGAGTCACATGATCTTTTATATAAGTTCATTTTCAGTTGTCACTTAATAACTTTAAATTTTCAGGACAAATGCAAGGCTAATCAATCAACAACAACTTTAGAGTAGTGAAATTGAAAGTTTGCAAATCCTGATTATCTCCAAAGGAAAAAAAAAAACTAAAAGTAATGGAGATTTGACCGTTCATAATATGGAATTCTATGATTAAGATCTCCACATTATTTTCTCAAATTTTATTTTCAATAGAGGGGATCTATTTTCAAAGTTTACCGTGGAAACTGTTATAACTTCCCTTTAAAAAAGATACCAAATCGGAATTTATTTTGAGTAACTTTTGAAAATCATTTTTTATAGCTAAAATTTTAAAAAAGTTATTTTTATTATGATGAATATACACAAAACAACTTCTATTTTCTTAAAGAAAAATTCTATAAAGTAACCTTTGATATTAATTTTTGTTGCCCACTTGTCTTCTATTCATGTGTAATTAATCTTTGATATCAATTTTTTATAGTCCATATTAAACACATGAAGCCTGATTTTATTCTCTCAAAAAAAAAAACCTAATTTTAGGTAAAGTATCAATTTTAATTAACTCGTTGCCTCTCTGCCATATCGATATAGTCCCACGATCTTTCGTACAATTTCATTTTCAATTGTCACTTTATAACCCTCATATGTTTAGGATAAATGTAAGGCTACAATGCGTATTGAAATTAGCATTAGCATTATCACCAGCCACGACCTATGATTGTGATATTTACCCGCTGATTAGAGAGAAAATATTTGAGTGTGACATAAAATGAATTGAGGATTTGTGTGGGGGGTTTGTCCTTAATCAAGCTATTGGATTGTGGTCAAGCCGACCAATGTAGGGAGACATACATGCTATGGTTTTTAGTCATAGAATTTTCAAAACATACTAAATATATCATCTTATGGTCCTAATGCTAATCTTTATGTTTAAGACTATTATAATTCTATCCTGAAGTGGATGATGACAAGATAACATGCATCATGCTTGACTTGATTCTCATTCTAATGTATTTACTTCTCAAAGGGAAAACCTAAGGAAGGAAATTTCTCTATTATACTTTCTTTTTTGTTTTAGAGAAAATAGAAGATGCACTTATAATGTAAAATTGTTTTGCATAAACATTCAATAAGTATCTTGTATTCGCCAAATCATAAAAATATTTTTAAACCGGTTGTATGACATGATAGATTTATGGTTTTTTATTGGATGAGAGTGTGAAACAAAATGCTTATTAAACTCTTTGTTATAAATATGAATGCATTTTATCACTTTTATACATTATATATTCCTCGTTTAAACAAGTTATATGTATTTGTTATAAATAATCACGAGTAAAAAAATAAATATATTCGCAAGTAATCTTAATGATTAAAAAATGGAAGTTTTAAAGGAATACCGTATATTTGAAAGAAAAACGATCAATTGAGTATTATAGTAGTACGTAAGGTAAGGTGCCAATTTAGTGGCTTTGTTGAACTTGAAAGTTATCGAATCGATATATAGTTTTTAACAGTGATTTGGTTTTTTTGAACTATTACGTTGAAGAAGGAATTATGTCTCTCAACTATGAGTTCTTTACCAACTTCAAAGAGTATTGATTCGGTGTCTTTTGGGGGATTTTTGAGCTGTACTAATCTAAGACATACATAGCATAAAGATATAGACACAAAGATAAATGGATACAAAGCATTTAAATAGTTTGTTTGATTGTGTGTAATAAAATGTTCAAGTTCAGTGTTTATAAGTTTCTATAAAGTGTGCCTTCATGTTCATCATTTCCTTCAGTTAGTCGCGTCATAAACATGGAGCATGAATTAACCGCCTATTTGTCCAGTTTCATCTGGCCTTTTCTACTTCTAGTGTCTTCAAATGCATAGTAAACTCAAGAAAGATTCAAATGATTCTCTTTTGACCTTGTTAACACTCGCCTAACTTGTTATCGACTGGGAGAAATTTGCGTCCTTAAATTGCTTACTGATCTTAGCTAACATGATATATATTTTTAGATACACAAATAGTAACTTGAATGGATAGAATTCAAACATCATCTAAGACCGTTGTAAAAGGGATTTACCATCATTGTATATTAATAATACTTTCTCATTTCCATTTTTTTCGAAAAGATTTATAGTAGAATAAGCTTTTTTTAAGCATAGATTAAACTAAAAAAGAAGGAAAATGTTAACGAGTATTCATATTTTCATGACTCTGACTTTAGAAGGTAGCTAAAAAAATTACAAGGAGACTATTAAAAGATTCCTTAATTAGATGCTATCCTAAATATATTCATTAACTAAAAATTAATTTTTAAAATTAATTACATAGATATTCATTTGCAGTTTGGTCTTTAAATTTATATAATTGTGTATAATTCAAATTAAATACTAAAATACCTACTCATAAAAATATAATTCAATAGCTGGGCCCCTACTTTACCTTCAATTTGACAAGCATAATGTTCAAAGAAAAGTGAGGTGTGATGGACCAAAAAAAAAAAGTGGGATGGATTCCTCTCTACCAACTGAAAATAACTCAAATTATGACACAATCCCACATGGAGATGAGTCATGAATATAAATGAGACGAACAAGAAGAATTAATTAGCTGATTTGTCTGGTTAACACCCTCAAGGGTGGTTTATCTTGGTTTTAATTATCATTTATTATTAAGAGACTATTTGTGTATAATAATGATGTAATAACTCGATCATGGATACGGCACAAGGACTTTAATATATCCCAACTTGTGTTTTTATTATGTTTGAAATTAAGAGTTGAAAAATAAAAGGTGATTGAATCCAATTTTGCTCACGCCAAGCAAATGGATAAATTTAGGATAATTATGGTCTACCAAAGAAAAGACCAACCAAAATACATGTAGTCAGATAATGGGAAAAAAAGAAATTTTGAAAGGAAAAAAAAAGGCATTATATCTTTTGGTACAACCCAGCAGACACTTCACCTTTACACATGATGTTCGCCTACCAAACCCTTTCAAGTTTATGCTACCAAACCCTCTCTTACGCCGTTCGTTTTGTATTGAGAAATGTCATACTTTATTACATGGATGGATTTAATTTTTATATACATCGATAGTGTTCATAATTATATGGATTTAATTTGGGTTATATGAGAGGATAGGTTGGTTGGACATGTTACATGCGGAGATTTAAACTATCTTAATTGATATTAAGTTATATTGACAAACAAGATTAGAAAAGTTATTTGTTATTGTGATTCTCTTCATCAATATCACAATTATGGTAATAATATTAGAGATTAGATGAAGAATAATTAAAATTTTATTTTGAAACATTCTTTATGAAGAGAATGTTTGTGTGATGTTCCTACATAGATGAGAATCATGTCGTTCAGATTATTTACCTATGGATATTGAGTCTCTTTCTAGTCATGTGTTCGATATTTCTAGGCATAGACTAAAACGTTGTAGTGTCATTTATTAGGACTTAATTTATTTTTTTTGGTTTATTTCTGTTTGTTTTCCCCTTTTCTCTCGTGTAAAAAGTAATAATTTCTTTTGATTTTTCCTCTTTTTCTCTCATGTAAATTTTTTTTATCAAAAAGGAATGAATGAGAAATTGCTAGGCCGTCAAATTCATTATCAATCAAAGTGTATCCCATTTTATCATTTTCTTTATGGTTTTTACATACGTTTTTAACTACTCCATTTACCATATTTATATTTATTTATTTGGGTAAAGTTAAGTTCCTCCAATTTTTTGTTTTTTTAGTTGATCTGTTTTTAATATTTTTAGTTAGAAATAGTCTTTGGAAAAAAAATTGGTCTTCGCTATTTTATTTTAGTAGTTGATATACTTTATTTTTTACAAGAGTTGGTATACCTTTGTTGGTTTTAATGTTTTGGTATAATTCGACTAATTAATCATGAATCATATATAACTGAGAATTCAAATCGACAACAGTTATTTTATAAGGATTAAAAAAAAACAAGGGTTCAAAAAATATTGAATTTCTTTTTTTAAAAAATAATATTACGTTTTTAAATATGTCTAACATGATAATTTTAAGATATTTTTAAATATGGCTTGGGGATCGCACTAAATCAACTTCCTTAGGGCAGCACTTTTTCCTAAGGGGGTGTTTGATTCATTGATGATAAATTTATGCCGAGGAATAATGTTATCAGGAATTAATATAATTGGAGGCTTAATCTTAGCTACTTCTAAAAAAAACATGTTTGGTCAATATTTACTATATTCTTAGGATTATTTGTAAACATGCGGTATATGAGTAGTTACTATGTGGTTACTTCATATTTATTCACACAATCATGGAGATATTTTATTCTCATCCATTTCCCTGGAAATAATTTTTTTTAGGCGAAAGATGAGGTAGAGGGGTCTCCTACTGCCACATCCAAAATATATATGTAAAAAGAAAATACAGTACAAAAAAAAGAGGGGCATAAACCAAAACCCTCAAGGAAAACAAAAAACGATAGAAAGAGAGATCAAAGCTTCAATTGAAAATCTTTAGAAGTACTTACCCCTCAGCCTTGTAGGATAAGTCCCTTTGCTAACTTCTGTATGCTTCTTCTTTTTCTTTGAGACAACCATTTGAAATTGTTGATTGGAGACATCAACTTCAACCATATTATCCCAGGATTGTCTAAGAAAATCCATATCTCTTTGGACCGCAACAGGAATAGGCGGAGCAACTTGAGCAAGTTGCCTCCTATCAGATCCAAAATCTTGCTAAGATCACTGTCCTTGGGAATAAAAATATGAGAAATGAGAAATTATTTTATTCTATAGAATATTTTATACCCGGGAAATAATTTTCTAACTTTGAAACAATCATGAGAACGCATTTTTGTAACTTTCATATTCCTTGAAATCATTTTTATAACCATGAAAGAAGCACCCCCTAAGTGAATCAAAAGGCTACGCAAAATAGCAAGTGACAGAAAAATATTTTGAAAATAGTTCACTTTTTGTTGTTAAAATTTGGTGGACTTGGAGAGCTAAGAATTCCATAGGCATTGCTAAGAAATATTTTATGATCTTCTAACTTGATTCATTTGTATTGCTAAAAATTCTCTCAACTCTTTAATTAGAAATTGTTTATCCGTCTTAAGATGGTGTCTTGACATAATTCTAGAGAAGATGTTACCATTCTTAATGTTGATTGCGACGCTATTGGAAATCCGGAGATTACTGATTTTAGTGGGTTTATGAGATTTGATAACAGTGATTGAATTATTGATTTTCATGGTCACATTGTCTATACTCTATAGTGATAACCTTCATGCATAAAAAGCAGTTCATCTTTTTCATGAGTTTGCAACAGTTTTGTACAACGTTGAGATAAAATTGAGTAAGAATTGGAGTGCTGGGTTGCGACATATTCTTAAGGAATAAATCAATGTGTTGATTTTTTATTTTTTTTTTGCTAAAATTAGATCTTCTTAACTTGAACTTTAACAGTATGTTTGGATGGAGGGTTTGAAAGGTGATGATTACTTTTCGTTTTTAAACTGTGCATACTATGAAATATATTTTTAAAAATTAAAATAATAATATGATAAACGATTATATAATACTTCAATCACACTAAATTTATTTTATAAAAACATGTTATATAGTCTGTAATTTGAAAACGAAAAGTAAATTCGTCCCTCATCTCTTCTTCTAAACTCTCAATCTAAACACACCTTAAAAATTGTTCCATCTCCGTCGATGAAGTTTTTACCACTAATGCTGGCAGATGTTTTGAGAACCTTCGCAGGTCATTTTCCTTCTGCTTCTCTTTTTTCTTCTGTTACAAAAAAAAAAAAAAACGACATGTATTTACTAATTTTTGCTATATATATTTTTGTTTGTTTCTATTTTGTAATAATAATTAATTATAAAATATAAATTTATAAAAGTGCTAAAAGAGTTCTGTACGT
>Ga0228710_1006458_pt1 | contig 17752 bp, 9 predicted proteins | sample MedpolnodulmetaG_FD_177995 | JGI IMG/M metagenome (GOLD analysis project Ga0228710, IMG submission 177995) | Root nodule microbial communities from Medicago polymorpha collected in Santa Monica, California, United States - pink nodules | ecosystem: Host-associated > Plants > Roots > Nodule...
TAGTACTTTGATTATGGATCCTGCACACTTGAACAAATTGTTTAGCATATCCAATTGATTATTTTTAATACCTTGTTATTGTCAAAACTCAATAGGTGACTTGTGAAACACCCTTGTTCCAACACCACGTACCCACACTATTTGCTCTATTAAATTCTTGTCTTATAAACCTTAGTTAACTGGATATCTTTTCTCACTGTTATTATCATCACCGACCTTACCCAATGATTTAACTCCTACTCACAACATTACCCAGTTCATCATTTACTCGTCACCCTAAACAAGATATGTCATCGGTATTACTCGTCATTCACAAACATTATTTATTACACCATTCATCCCACCATTTCAACATAGATCTTCATCATACGACAGTGACCTCTCATCATTAAACAACATCTTATGCGAGAATATGTACACATCACATTCCTTTGTTATTCATTACTACATTTTGAAATCTACCCTCGTCATTCGTTCCCTCCATTACTACATCTTTCATTCTAATAGTATTTTATCTTTGGTTCATATTTAAGCTTGTTATTATCCTGAGGTAATCACTTCTATTTATGCTTGAACATACTCCCTCATCTATATATGTAATTTAGGGGTCCTTACATTTACTTTACACTCTAACGGATTTCTTAAAATCACTATTACTTTTATAGATGTTGAAGAATCCACTAAAAGGATTGTACTAAAATTTCGTTAACAACACATCATGACTCAGGTGTGGTGTTTAAATCATTACTCAAGTTCTAGAAGGACTAATGGATTACATCCAATGGGAAATGAAAGCTAACACCTTTATCTACATCTTTCATGAGAAGACCTAAATCCAATTTGGTACATAGAAGGGTGGAAAGATTGGTTTCCCTCAACCTAGGCAGATCGCATGACTGTGCTGACCCCTGTGTAGTATTTAAATCATAACTCATGTTAGGCGCCCTTGTTTCAGCGCAGCGCTGCGATGTGCCCCAATTCTACGTTTTTGAGCTACGGGAGTGCTTCTAAAAGTCCCTAAATGTCCATTTTAAGAGCCCTTATGATCCCAAACTGATATGAAACATTACTTAGGGTTACCCAAACATCCAAACACTACTTTTTCACACAATTTATCTAATTGCATCACTCTTCACATGATTAAATTCTCAAATCAATTACCTAACTTTGGTTTTTAAATTTTAATCTTTCAACAACAACAATAACCCTCAATTCTCATATTTCAACTTCATCTTTTAATTAGCTCATCATCAATCTCTGATCACAATCTCACATCATAACAACAACATCCTACTCTAACCTCTTTACATCCCCACGATAAAAACATAAACCCTAGAGATGAATAGATTCTCCCCCTTACCTCAAATCCGTAGAAACCTTCGGTTTGACTCAATGTTGCTGCACTAGGGTTCCGCTTCTCTCCCTCTGTTTTTCTTCTCCCTTTTCTCTGATTAACATAGCTGATTTCTAAACCCTAATATTCCTATTTATATTTGGGCTCACTATTCGCTATAATTGTCTTCCTTTCATACGCACTACTCTTTTACTTCTCCCCTCCCCCACTTATTATAATCTTGTTTCTACACCCACGACTCTTTATTTATTTTGTTAGGACACTCCTCCTCGTTCCTTTTAATTTTCTCATACCACCTCCCACTCCACGTCATTATTTCTATTTTCTCAACAATAAAATAATACTCAAGCACAAGCAGCATCAACAATAATATTAATCAAAACTCCACCTATCCAAACAAAAAAAGTTATTTTTTGAAGAAGTCAAAATGAAATATATTTCACCAAAGATAGCCCCCTCTAGCACAAGGTGTACCAGAGGCGGACCTAAGTTCAACAATTTACATTAGATAAAAAGAACCGAAAAAGAGCTAAAAATAAAATAGGAAATACGTGAATTATTCAATGCCTAGGCACAATAAGGGACTAAGCCACCAATTATGATGACTAAAAGAAATAGTTGTGTGATTTGCTTTCATCCACCAAAAAGAACGAGCCTTAATCTTCTCCAAGAGCTGAATAGTTGAACACTCATTATTATTAAAAATCTTGTTATTTCTTTCTTTCCAAATTTCCCAAGTGCAAGAAAACGAGATTAATTGCATAATGGAGCGTCGCGCTTTTGATCGACCAACTATATTGCTGAATTGAATAAAGTGATTTGTGATATCAGCATGATCAACCCCAGAAATTCCTAACCATTTACGAACAAGATACCAAATGGACCCAAAACAACAACAATCTAAAAACAAATTAGAAGCCATTTCTGGGTCATCGCAACCATTCACACAAAGTTGAGAATCATTATGAATAATACCAAGATGAATTAAATTATCTTTAGTTGTCAATCTATTATGGAAGAGCCACCACACAAACACCAACATCTTCAAGGGAACACCTTTATGGGGCAAATAATGGAATCCGGTGAAGTTGTACCTGGAGCATAGCTAGTAAGGAACATGTAGACACCACTAACTGGAATTTTGGCACACAGTAAAAGATGTTGAGCACGATGTCAAGACATCAGGAATGTCGAATGCAATGTTAAGACATCGTGACAACACAATTAACAAATAACAAGCTAAAAGTTAATGCAGAAAGTAAATGGCACAAGTTATTTGTTAACCCAGTTCGATGCAACGTCACCTATATCTAGGGGCATCTAAGCCAGGAAGGAAATCCACTATAATAGTATTAGTTTGAAGTCCTACGTAAACAACCTCTGGTTTACTTGCCTTCGCACCTAATCACAAGACACACCTAGATATGACACCCCTCTCACTTCCTCTCAATCACTCACCAGTGATAACAACAAGTACAATCAAAATGGAGACACACTCCAAGAAACAAAATCCACTCTTGCATAAAAGCTTATGAGTGATTCACAATTAAAACTCAACTATCAATCCAACTATAGCATCAAGGTGATACAAGAGTGGCTCACAAACAGCAATGGATAGACTAAAACCCTAATTGACGCTTTCAGAATTGCGACTTCAGTGATCTTCTTAGGTTTAACGTCTTCCTTTATATAGCTTGAGAATAGCATGGGCTTGATGAGCAATTCGGGCTAAACACGCTGATCCAATACGGTCTTTAACACAATATTCTGGAAGCATATATATATATATATATATATATATATATTGTTTCCTTAAATGTTTTGACATCATTCTTAGGAAACACGGCAAAGCTTAAACCAACCTTTACTGCTTCTAGAAAACACACGCTTCTTGGTCAACGCACTACGTGAATCATATATTCATAGAATCTTCAGAGATCTCACGCATAAAACAAATCTTCCAAAATAGCAAAACAAGGCACGCTACGATGTCGTACCAACATGTCAAGACATCTTGGTAGAACACTTGTTTTAATAAATGCGGTCAATCACAATATACAAACCTAACACTAATTGTATACCCAACATCTGAATCAAACTTCCAACGCACTTGATCCTCATGTTCAACCTGCAAAGACACAATTTGAAGTAAAGTTCTACATTCCCCTACCAATTCCCCTTCCACGCCAACAACCGACGTCTCCACTTCCACACCTCATCGCCCTCCATCCAATCTAACGAAAACATATCAGCTACCGATAACCACTAATGCTTAGACAAATAAAACAACATATGAAATTTATCTCGTAACGACAAATCACCCAACCACCTACCTGTCAAAAACAAAGTATCTTCCCCATTTCCAATCTCCCGACTATTATTACCTTTAAACCATCCTCCCGTCACGAGACCTACACCATTACGAACCTATACCATCTCCCTCCACTAAACAGACCCATCCCTCCCTCCACCGACTCCCTTTCACCCCATACCTTGAGCCCAATACTCTAAACCACAACCCTGCTCTATCCACAAACATCTTCCCACACAACTTACCCAACAAAGCATAATGAAACTCCTTAATCTGCCTAACCCCAAACCACCACCCTCCTTCCCCAAAAAAAACAGAATCCCAATCCACCCAAGAAACTTGCCTATGGCCCTCACTTTCCCAATTTTTTTTTAATAGAGATTAAATAAAGGAAACGATATGTGAGGAAGACCAGCGAAATACCTGAAGGCGTAAATAAGGAGGGATGACAAGACAGGATTTAGGAGAACAAGATGACCACCCAACGAAAAATTCTTGGATTTTCAACCTAATAGTCTAGCCTTGATTCTATGAAGCAACATATCCCAAAACTTCAACCGGTGCGCATCGCCGCCTATAGGCAACCCCAAATACAAAAAGGGTAACCTTCCAACTCGACAATACATTACCTTAGCTGCTTCAATCAACCAAGAATCACTAACATTCACCCCAACCAACAGACTTTTATGAAAATTAACCTTCAAACCCGACAAAGCTTCAAAAAGAAGAAGACGTGCCTAGCTTGCACATTAACCTAAGACTTCTCGTCCAAAATCAAAGTATCTCGACGAATTGAAGATGGGAAACAACAGGAGGGTCGGTCACACCCACATGATATCCTGAAAACAAATTACTCACTACCAGAGCCTCCATCACAACATGAAACCCTTTTGCAACCAAAAGGAACAGGAAAAGAAAAAGGGGATCACCTTGTCTCAACCCCTTTTCTAAAGGAAATTCATCCGTCGGACTTCCGTTCACCAAAACTGAAGTTGTTGCCGTGCCAATATATTCCTTTATTCATTTCCTCCACAAAGTCAGAAACATCATTTTTCCTATAACCTCATCTAAGTAACCCCAATCAATATAATCATATGTTTTTTTTCTTCTCGAAATCCACTTTAAATAGCAGCAACTCCTTTTTTACGTTTTCTAGCCTCATAAACAACCTCATTAGAACCTAGAATGTCGAAAAGAATATGAAGACCTCTGATAAAAGTTGATTGAGAATTCGATATGACTGTCTCAATCACCTTACGCAGTCTATTCGCTAACAGCTTAGACAACACCTTATACAAGCTGCCCACCAACGAAATAAGCCTAAAATTGATCAACCTTTGCAGACTAATTTTTTTAGGAATAAGACCAATAAAAGTACAATTGATGCCCTTCGTCAGCCGCGCATTCCGATGGAACTCCGATAAAAAACGCATGAAATCTTTCAACACATCCCAAAATTCTTTGATAAAACCAAAATTAATACCAGCCGCCCCAAGACTTTTGTAACTATCACTATAATATAGAGTACAGAAGTGCAAATCATCCATCTCAGGTCTCACATTACTTCGAGCTTTAAAGTGATGTGAAAAGTGATAAAATACATCATGACACACATTATCCACACCCTCCACCGACGTACCCCAACAAGAATAGAAGAAATATCATTACTTTTACGCCGTCCAAAAATAATTCCATGAAAATATTTTGAGTTAGCATCGCCTTCTCTTAGCCATTGTAGCCGAGATCGTTGCCAACATATACTAGTGTTAATACGAGATAGAGAGAACAACTCTTCAAATAACCCATGAAGCTCCTCCACCTCCGTAGCTAATAACAACGAATTCTCCCCTTTACCATCCAATTTTGAAATCTAATCCTTCAAAAATAAAAAAATTTCAGAAAAATTCTGGGAGTGATCCTGGTGCCAACTTTTTAGTGTCGCCTTAATCATCTTAAACCTTTCATTAATAACATAACCTCCCTACCCTTCCACCCGAAAAGACCTCCACTGATCGTGCACAAACAACTTGTATCCTTGAAAATTCTCCTAGCACTTCAACATACGAAACAGTTATGGTCCCTAGTTCTCCTCATCAACAGAAATCAATATCGGATAATGATTCGACAAACCTCTAATCTCGGCTACCTGAATGCAATTAGGCCAAGTTAGACATCAGGTATCCGATAACAAAAACTTGTCAAGACGACTCATAGAATGCCTCACCTCCCTTTTCTTCTCAAAACCCCCCAACCCCCTCACATTCCATGATAATATCTTCATTGAACACCCACCCCACTACACCCTCACCTGCTCACACCCTCAATTGACCCAAACCCCTGTGTTTCTTCCTTCAACTGGCACTCCCTCTCTCCCGTCACACCACCACCCCTCTTAAAGCAATTAAAGCATTTAAATTGCCTAAAATTCTAATATTAAAGAATTTTTCATTATCTCATCCAAACACACTCGTAGATCAAATTCAGACATAAACACAATGTATGAATTTTCTACAATATCCTTTTTAAGAAAACATAAAGAAATAAGCAGAAAATCGAGCTCACAAAATCTCCATATCCGTGAATTTCTTTTAAGATTCAGCTCCGATTATTTTCCATTAGAGCAAATCTTCTATGTGAATCAATCATATAACTAAGATCATGCGTCATTTTCTACTCTCATTGATGTAATCAACTAAAGGATGTCAAGTACATTTCATTATTAGCTTCATGCACTTAGTGAGAATCCAACTCAACATATATAAATATGAAGTTAAAATTTAGTGGATTGTGTCGTGGATTTAACTCAATCTAATTAAAATTGAGTTGATTACAGGAGAATTCACACACTACTCTCCAAAATCCAACGAAAGACATAAATTTATTATATTTAAACGCAGTAAAGTTCAAAGAGAAAAAATGGGCGAGTGTCTTAAGGTTCTTATATTAAGAAAAGGTTTTCTAGAAACCCTAGGCATGCCACAACATAAACCTATACATATTAAATAATTTAAACCGAAAGATAATTAGATGAATATAAATAACTAGTGTGACCCCACAACAGTCCTGAAAGGCTGAAACCCTTCATCATCATAATCTAAATTGAAAACACTCAAAAAGAACGAAACATTGTACATATACAAATCAAATTGTTATAAGCAAAGGAATCACGTGTGATCCTCTCTCTCGTTTTTTCTAATTCTTTTTGGTGCACTGAAATGTTGGTGCGATTTTAAAATTGATTCTGATGTTTCCTTCTCTAGTAAAATTTGGTTCTATGATATTTTGATTGTACATGTATGATAAGATTTTTGTTTAATATATATGATGATTACTACATACTTATATGTGTGTGCGCGTGTGATATTTTTTAAGTTAAAGCAAGTACAACATTTATTAGACTGTTTTAAATCATTAATTATCGGAAAACAAATTTTAAATCAATGAGGTATTTGTAAACTGTTGCGTTATGAAGAACTGTTTTATAAACAGAAACACAATTATTTTGTCAATGAACAGATTGCTTATACATATTATTCTCTAAAAAAAAAAGATACACTAATATTAATACAAAAATTGAAATTCTTTTATAGCTATTTGGTTGAAGTTTTTATTTAAATGAATAACATAGAGTTTTAACTTTTAAAAAATTTCTTTTCAAATTTAACATTTTGATAATTTTATTTTTTCTATAAATGTTTTGAAAAAAAATACGTTGTTTTTTAGTTATTACTAATACATGCATCAATGAAAATAGCTAAAATAATATTTACTTGTTTCATATATTTGGTTTAAATCATTTAAAATATATTTATTTAAAAGAAAAAAAATTACTTTTTTTGAAGCATATTTATTTAGGACCATTTTTAAAATAATATATAACTATTTATTAAATGATTACTACTCATTTAACTATTAATTAAAAACAACTCATACATATGCGTCTGCATTCTAAAGAGATGTAATATTTTACTAAAATTTACTAAATGGTAATGATTTATAAATTATAGCTGACCCTTTTAAGAGTTAGATATAAGATGCACTATTAAATACGAGACACCGGATTGGAAACTGCACTTCATGTCCAATTCCTCTTTTGAGATATCACTTTATCTTAAGGTAGAGTAGCAATACGTACTTTGATTTTTTTCATATATGTTATACTTCCTTTTCGAATGTGACAAAACGTAAGTGAAAAAATTGTACGTAAAGAAGAAAACAAAAAAACCATAATAAAGGAAAACAGAATATTAATAAACTTTTAATGTCATAAACTATGTTTATTCTTAAAAGATCATGATACTGTATCTAGGTGTGAATCCCTTTTAGAAGATAAGTATAATAAAGTATACAAAATATAAAAAAATATCATCATCAATTGAATTATCGAAACATAGTTAGATCTTCCGCTCACATCCACTTGAGTTGGATTCAAATTCCTATAACTTTTTAGTTAATAGAAAATAGATGTTCCATTTGTAAATTCTCGTTGAATTTTAATGGTTCCCTCTGATCTTACATGAATATATAAGTTCCTAATCTAAATTTATTTTAATAAAGAAAAACATAAAAGGAATATATAAAGTTTTTTTTTTTGAAAAAAAAGAATATATAAAGTTAACAAATAGTTTACGCACTAATACACCACAATTATTTTATTAGAAAGATAAGAAGTTGCCAAACAACTTGCCTCATCATTCTTTGTCACTGCATGAAAGATCTTAGATTTATAATATAACCAAAATTGATGTTTTATTAATTTATTATAACCTGAAAGACATGGTGCCAACATCATCCACAAGCACCATCTTTACAAACATGATAAGAAAAGACCACCTGTCACACTTAGATGACGTTCAAGGCTGCGAGACCCATAATAGTTGAACATAAAACTTTATATCTAGGAAAATGCTAGGGAACTAGTTAGCATTTTTTTTGGGTACATTAGTTTGCATTTTTTCTCTTTAATAAAAATAAGTGGGGGCAATTCCACATCGAATAGGAGATAGTCTGATAATGTGTTTTTAAGTGGGGGTAATTATCATCTCACAAGCCAGTTTTATGGTGTTGTCTTAGGCTCAATCACAATTTCTAAGAGGTAAAACAAACAAGCAAACTAGTGACTACTCACAACATAAAAAGAGTAAGCCACAAAAAATCAAATCAAAGATGAAAGTAGCTAGGTTTTTTTCCCCTTAACCCATCGAAAAGAGAGCAATTTTACTTTGTCAACAAGATAGTGCATCAATTCTTCCTTTTGCCGAAAGATGCGAGAATTTCTTTCCTACCAAATCATCCGAACACAAGATAATCAAATAAGGTATAATAACATTCGAACACATTTCGAATGATGCTCTGGATGGATCAAATCAAAGCCTTACCAATGCGACACTAAAGATCCACGAAAAAATATCACAACACAGAAAAAGATGATCAACACTTTCGATCGCTCCACAACCACACACACATAATTGAAAATCAACCGAAATAATTCAATGATGAAACAAATTATCCTTGATGGGAAGATGGTTATGGAACAATAAAGTTTTTATAGTTATTATGTAATTTAGAATTATCACACATTTTCCTTAAAAAAAAACTTATAATATATTTTGGATTCGTAATGCAATTGTCTTCGAAAATTACAAATATATATAAGGGTGAGTCTTGATATTATAGTCTTTATTATCAATACTTCTATACTATATATAAAGAGAATACATGATTTTAGGGTGATTTTTTCTCTTTCAATTATACCCTTAAATAAATTTGTCTATAAGAATGTTATATAACGTGTGTAATTCAAAAAAGATAAGAATTTATATTATATTTGTAAAAAAAGAAAAATATATAGTTTGTAACAATATGAAAGTGTAAAATATATATATTTATAATTTTAATCAAAATCAAAATAATTTTAATCAAAATGAAGATTTCATAAAAACTAAAGTTTGTAAGTTATACACATTAGTACAATGAGAAGAATGGACATAAGGACACAGAGCTCGTCCAGTAAGTTATACACATTAGTACAATGAGAAGAATGGACATAAGGACACAGAGCTCGTCTGGACGCTATTATTTTACAATCAATAATCATTTTTTTAATCTTTTTTTTAGTATTAAATTTTTGAATAGTTTAAATGAGTTAATAGTGCAATTGTATATCTAGAAGTGAGAATGCCTTATATGTCTTTCATAGCATGCATTACACGGACACAATTTTAAATGAAAATGTTTTAACACACATAAACAAATAAAAAACTTTAATAACATTATTTAGTTATATTCTCTTTTATTTTGCTTATTTGTGGGTGCGTCTAAATAATTTTGAATTAAAGAGGTGTCAAAGTAAATAATTGTGTCATCTATTTATCATTTTTCCCTTTCAGATTCCTTTTTTGTTTTACAACTTTTCTATTTTCTTTTTTTGTTCTTTCATGGTTTTCCTTGATTGGTAGTTTTAAAGGTTAAATAAGTTTTTAGTTCCTATGAATATAAAGGATTTTGTTTTTAGTTCTCATAAAAAGAAGTGGCGGGTTTTGGTCCTTATAAATTTGTTTAGCACATAGTTTTAGTCCTTGTTAAATTAAAATTTATTTAATTATGTTTAAAATTTTAAATTTTTGATTGATTTTTTACAAAATTAGGATTTTTTAACAAGTAATAAATTAAATAAGAGTTTTATTAAACAATCAAAATTTCAAGAAAAATCTAATGAAAATTTGGATCTAAAAATCAAATTTGAGCTAATTTTTTACGAATGAACTTTTTATAATGTTTTAAACAACAAACATAATTAAACAAATTTTAATTCAATAGAGACAAAAACATATTCAAACCTAATTTTAATTGACGTACCATCCAACATTAATGCAAGATTTATTACAGGTATGTATATCTTCCATTTGAAACTCAAACATTGTGGTTGTTAAAAACATCTCAAGCATGTTGCTGGAGTCTAATTTCTTTAGTTACAATTTGGTTTATAAGATATAGTTTACTTGAGAATTTCGATATTATTGTTAAAAACATTCATGTGAGTTCAAACTCAAGATTTTATGTCCTCGTGAACTTAACTCAGTTGATAAAGACAATGTATAATATATAGAAGGTTTGGGGTTTAAACCCCGAAAAAAAAACTCAAGATTTCATAATAGTTTTCAAATGATACTTATCGGTTTGTTTAGGGTTAAAAAAATATTTCTCATCTATTAACCATATAGCCCATCAGTCCCCTTTTGTCTAGATGCATAAGCCCTAGTGACAGGTGTCCTAAGACAAATCAGATTCCTCTTTGGTCTTTTGTTTTTTTTTCACACTTTAGCATCAATATTTTCTTTTTGTCTTAGATGAAGTGGTAATTTACTGAAATTAAACTCACACAACTGTAAGATTTCGGGTTCGAACCCGGGTCACGACGTCCGCCCTTACAATTTCAGCATTTGTCAGTTGAGTAAAGACTTCCGGACACTTTAACATCAATCTTAATATAATCAATTCTGGTTTAGTTGCTTAGTCGAACATGTCACCTAACAGCTTAACACATTCTCGAGTTTCTTTTTTTTTCTTCCCTTTTTAAATACTTGGCATTACATCATTGAGTGATCTCAATCTTCTAACCCTCTAATCAGCACAACATTTTTCTAGTGATGATGAAAATACCCTTCCAATCCTCCAATATCAATAATAGATTAAAACGTTTAATAATCTAAATATAACCAAATAGTAACTAATTTTATTTTATTCAATGTTATCATTTCAAAATTTTCATTTATAATCGGTTATGTAGTCTCTAAATTATTTTAAAAAAATTAAAGTCCGATTTTAAATTAAAAAATTGTAATTAAATGTACTAATATTTTTTTTATTAAGTTCTTCTGTCACATATATGATAATCAAAGTGTAATATAAGAACATTGATATAAATTTGGTAAGTGTACCAAAACTATCGAAGTAATAATTAAATTCATATCCGCAAGGACCGTTGTTAATTTCGACTAAACAATTTCGTTAAAATAAAAGATGTATTAAATTTATGGGTTGCCCTAGGCAGTTGGGTTTGGTTGCATAAAACTTAATACAAAGTAAATAAAATGGTTTGATAATTGGATTAAAACAGATGATTAAGTTGGTGAATCCTCTACTGCTTTATGTGAAATGGCTTATCTCTCTTTACTCTCAACACTTATTTATTCTTTACAATGGATTAACTAAGTGGTTTTGATCAATCTCTTGACTCAAAACCCTTTCCTAAGTTATAACCATTTAATCTCTTAAACTGATTGAATAATTGCGGAAGCATGGTGAGAACGTTAATCCATAAGTCATAACTCGCAACTTCCTATCTCTAGTTTCATATGTAAAGTCAAACAGAATTACTATTTCAGGTTTAATAACTAGGGTTAGTAGTCAACTACTACCTATGGTCAATTAATGCGATCGGAAGAAGCTAGGGTTAGTAGTCATATAAACAATCATAAGAAAAACATTAAGCTTAAATAATTTTGAATAAAGACCGAATGTTATTGATAATAAAGAGAGTTCGCTACATGGTTCACATATCACAATAGATTCATCATGGTTCAATCAACTGAGAAGATTAGCTACTAATAACTAACATAATCAAAGACATAGAAATAATAGAACATACATAAATCAGAACCAACTATGAGTTGGGTGAGATCCACTGCGTGTTCTTCAGTTTCCTGGTGCCGTCTATGCTATGTTTTTGTCTCCAAAATTGCACACCTAATCTTTGGTTGCTTCTGACTTTTATAGAAAGAATTTTAGGGTTTCAGAAAGCCCACCATCGTGCCACGTTTCGCGACCATCGTGACACAATTTGCTCATTAATCCTACGTGGTAGCAAACTTACTCAACCATTGTGGCACGTTACACGATCCAACATGCCACAATTTTTCAGTAACATCAGGTAAATTCCACGCTTCAAACGTGCCACGATTCAGGTCCATCGTGGCACGATTTCTCCAGTAGCCAAAGTTCTTGCATTCTTCTCCAATTTGTGCAAGACTTCTCTTTTATGCATCTTGAGCTGATTTGACCGTGTATACAAGCATTTGACTCTCAAAACATTACAAAAAGGACACAAATATGACTAAAATACTAGTGTTGACGTACAATCATCACAACCACAAACTTGCATCATTCCTTGTCCTCAAGGAATCTACTTGTGAAAGAGAAAATAGCAGTAATATAACATCAACCCCAAACTTAAACATTTCACACAACCTAGATAACTTAACTCCAAACAATTTTTGGGACATTCATTCCTAAGGCCTTATAGGTTTGTAATATGGCTCGTCACCGATTAAGGGGCTATACCTAATGGCTCAATTTGGCTTTACAAAGGATAAATAACATATAATTCAAGGTAGGCTCAAAAAGGCTCAAGGTACCAAGCACTTTGCCTTAGTGTGTACAAAACAAGATCAATCAACAAAATAAAGAAATATCGCAAGTTATAGAAACAGCAGTTGCATGGAACACTCATATATGTAAAACTGAAAAAATAAAATTTAGGCTATGGACCTTACAAGTTGAGTTATCTGGGAGTTGTAGCTACCTATATCCTTTTGCCGTACACTTCCTTTTGCATCCATTTTGCATCATCCTCCTTGAACTTTTTGAGATATCATTGGTATAGCACTGTTATGAACCGGTAGATTTCCACAAACAAACAAATTCATTAATAATAAACCAAGATGAGCATTACAAATAGGGAATAAGAGATAATAAAAGACTGACACGGTAACACAATGACAAAGACAAGTTATTGAAATAAGAAAAATAAACTGGTGTGGACTTTGATTTTTTTTCTCTCTCTTTTTTTTCGTCCATTTTTTTGCTTTTATTTTTTTGCTTTTTTTTAACTGAATAGAAATAACTGCAAAATAAATAAACATTAAAAAAAAAGAATGGGTTGCCTCCCATCAAGCGCTTTCTTTTACGTCATTAAACTTGACACCTTAGCCACTATTAGGGCGGCATATATGACAAAAAGAACACATTATCCTTCTTCTTCCTCTTGTTTGGTAGGAATTCCATGAATTTCATACAAAGTAAAAGATGTTCCCGTGCTCCAACTGCTAATCCTTTGGAATTTAAACTCTCCCAACTTAGAGAAGGATATGCATCAATTTGCACATGAGTGATTTCTTTAACCCCTGTTGGTTCAGACTTCGAGAAAAGATCAACACTTCTCATTTGTGGATTTTCTTCCACCACAACCTCGTGACACTTAGTCTCCATCTGAACCAACTTCTTTTGAGACTCATATGATTTCTCAACAAGATCACTACACTGAACATCAAACTTCTCAAATGAAACTTGATTTGACATCAAGAAATCATCCAAAATATTTTGAATTTGAGTATTGTAATTGATATTGATCACCTCTTTCTTCCCTTCACAATCACTACCTGGTTGATTTGCCTCATAATGATCACATATCGCATTTAATCTTGAGATTTTATCGTCCTAATGCTGTATCTTGCGAGATAGCAAATATTTTTCATACTCCAATCCAACAATCTCTTCTGTGTCATAACGGCGTAACCTGTCTATCATAGCTGCAAAACTTGGATAAACTTTTTAGCAACAAAGTACAACGAGATAAACATGAAAGGATCAAATCAAATATTTTTTTCAATATATAAACAAAAATATAAATGACAGAAATCCTAAATAATAACAAAATTGTCTCGTTAAAATAATTCAACAGTCCCCGGCAATGGCGCCAAAAACTTGATATAAATTTGGCAAGTGTACCAAAACTATCGAAGTAATAATTAAATTCGTATCGACGTGGACCGTTGTTAATTTCAACTAAACAATTTCATTAAAATAAAGGATGTATTAAATTAATGGATTGCCCTAGGCAGTTGGATTTGGTTGCATAAAACTTAATACAAAGTAAATAAAATGGTTGGATAATTGAATTAAAACAAATGATCAAGCCGGTGAATCCTATATTGCTTTATGTGAAATAACTTATCTCTCTTTACTCTCAACAATTATTCATTCTTTACGGCAGATTAACTAAGTGGTTTTGATCAATCTCTTGACTCAAAACCCTTTCCTAAGTTATAACCTTTTAATCTCTTAAACCGATTAAATAACTGCGGAAGCATTGTGAGAACGTTAATCCAAAAGTCATAACTCGCAACTTCCTATCTCTAGCTTCATATATAAAGTCAAACATAATTACTATTTTAGGTTTAATAGCTAGGGTTAGTAGTCAATTAATACCCAAGGTCAATTAATGCGATTGGAATAAGCTAGAGTTAGTAGTCATACAAACAATCATAAGAAAAGCATTAAGCACAAATAATTTTGAATAAAGACTAAATAAAGATATTTCGACATGGTTCACATATCACAATAGATTCATCATGGCTCAATCAATTGAGAAGATTAGCTACTCATAACTAACATAATCAAAGATATGGAATTAATAGAACATAGATAAATCAGAACCAACTATGAGTTGGGTGAGATCCACTGCGTGTTCTTCAGTTTCTTGGTGCCGTCTATGCTCTGTTTTTGTCTCCAAAATCCCACACCTAATCTTTGGTTGCTTATGACTTTTATAGAAAGAATTTTAGGGTTTCAGAAAGCCCACCATCGTGACATGATTTGCTCATTAATCCTACGTGGCAACAAACTTACTAAACCATCGTGGCACGTTACACGATCCAACATGCCACGATTTTTCCAGTAACATCAGGTAAATTCCACGCTTCAAACGTGCCACGATTCAGGTCCATCATGGCACGATTTCTCCAGTAGCCAAAGTTCTTGCGTTCTTCTTGTGCAAGACTTCTCTTTAATGCATCTTGAGCTGATTTGATCGTGTATACAAGAATTTGACTCTCAAAACATTACAAAAAGGACACAAATATGACTAAACTACTAGTGTTGACGTACAATCATCAAACATAATCGCAAAAATACATTATTTCAAGGACCTAATTGCAATATCTTTAATTTAGAGACGTATTTAAAAATATCAAATTGTTTAGGGGGCTACAATAATATGTGTGTCTGTGTGTGTATATATGATCATAGATTTAAATATCAATAAAGGAAAGAGACAGTGGGAGAGAGGGAGAGAGAGGGAAAGAAGGGGAAAGAAAGTAGAGAGTCATGGGAGAGATAGGAAAGTGTGACGACGAGAGAGAATAGAGATGTAGGAGAGAACAAAGAGAATAGTGTTTAGAGGAGGAGGGAGAGAGAGTAATGATTCTCTCTCTCTCTCTCTCTCTCTCTCTCTCTCTCTCTCGTCTCTACTTTGATATTCTCTCTTTGGTCCCTTTATACCTCTTCCGTATTTGCTATGTATTATATTATCTTGTATCCCTCTTTGAGGAAGATAACGAAAGAGAGATACACAATAAATACTCCTTCTCTCATCTCTCTGCCTCTCTCTTATATCTCTTTCTCATATTTTGTCTCTTGTTTCTTTCTCTTATCTCTTTCTTTCTTTCTCCAATATGAACATGATAAGAAAGAGAGACGATAAAGGGTATGGAAGGGATATAATATATAGAAGGGAGAATCGATAGGATATATCGAAGATAGAAAGAATAAAGAAGAAATAGGAAGAGAGAATAGATCGATAATAAATCCTCTATTCATAAGAACATAAAAAAATTCGTCAAATCATATAGACGTGTCGATCCCATGAATGGCATGAATTCAACAAAGTCAAGATTAATCATCAACCCTCGAAAATTCTTTGGATGATTCTCAATGAGCAAAATAAAGTAATAGCCTAGATTGTGTTGGAACAAAATGTGTTTAACATTACCCTTTGAGTTTTGATGATAACAAGGTATTAAAAATTGTCAATTGGATATGCTAATATTTGTTCAAGTGTGCAGGACCATAGACAAAAAATTTCAATGTCTTATTCAAGCATAGGTTCTGGAAGAACAAATGAGAGCAATGGATTAAACAAGAAGGAAGCTTGAAGTTCTGAAGAGTAGAAGTTCTGAAGACAAGAGGTCCAGAAGAAGCTGACGTCATAAGAAGCACTCTCCTCATCAGAAGCTAGTTCACTAGAAGCTAACGTCATCAGAAGTTATGAAGAACATCAGAAGCTGAAAGATTGAAGCTTCTAAAAAGTTGTTCAAACAATGATTTAATCACGTCTATCATTGCAGAAGACTAGAAGAATGTAGCAACGGCTATTTCAAATGGATTTGAAGGATTTGGATGCTTATTCTTTGGAGAGAGTTGAAAAAGGACATTTGTACGAAGTGTACAACCACTATCTCCACTACTCTGTTTTTATGTCTGCTAGTACAAGAACAACAGTTGTGCCTGCAACGGTGTTCCTCCAGACTTGGAATGGATTTGAAATTGCTCCTTCATAGGAAAATAACCAAATTAGGCAACAGGTCATTGGTGATTTGATCAAGCTTCAAACGACTCTTTTTGATGTGCTGGCATTATACAACGTCTCTTTCACACCTCCATATAAAGGAGTGAAGACATAGAGAATTGCAAGACTCATACAACAATTTACAAGTGCCAAAACTCTGCTGAAATTGTTTCACATCAAAGTCCACTTAGAATTTCTTAACAACTTTCATATCTTAGAAATTCTAGAGTCTTAAAGAGTCTGTATCTGATTTGTATTGTGAACACCACTGATTGTATATCAAGTGTTCAACCTCAAACATATTCCTTTGTAATTCTGTTTGAATAGAAGTCTCTTGCAGTTGTGCTTGAGCAAAGGAAGTCTCTTGATTTAGTTCTTGAGCATAGGAAATCTCTTGCAGTTGTGCTTGAGTAGTTTGAAGTCTCTTGCTAGTTTTAGCAGTGAGCATTTGTAATCAGATATTACATTTTAGTGAACTCTCCTTGGAAGTGCAAGGGGGACAAGACTACTTCCGGTTTGTGGAAGGAACCTGCATAATTGCTTTGTGTCTTTCTTCTCTCTCTCTCTCTCTCTCTCTGTTTTATCCGCTGCATCTAGATTCAGAACATCACTTCAAAAACTGAACTCTATCTGCTTCTGAACAGTGAATTTAGCTTAGGAGAAAACGAAGAAAAAGAAAACA